>Ga0154408_174_pt1 | contig 46355 bp, 41 predicted proteins | sample RifGroB2_FD_115912 | JGI IMG/M metagenome (GOLD analysis project Ga0154408, IMG submission 115912) | Deltaproteobacteria bacterium GWB2_65_81 | reverse complement strand
AGGTACATTGGAAGGCAGGCGATGGAGTTCGCCGTGAACCGCCCGAACGGGCTGATGACTCCTGGTCGTACGTCCTTACGGAGGAGTCACGCCTGTGAAAACGTGTGTATCCCGACGCCCGCGAGGAACCTTCCCGGCGGGCGTTTTCCTTTTCGGGGTCGGCGTTGGATAAGCGCGGTCCGAAACAGCAGCGGTGGGACGCGGCATCCGCACGCGCCCGCGAGGAGCTCCTTCGTCCCTGCCCCTATATCGGGCATGACCACGACCGGATCGGCGTCCACTGCCTATCCCGCGAGGCATACGGCATCGCCGAGCAATCGTTCCGCCGGGCGATCTGGCTCAACCCGTACAAACCGGGATTTCACCATCACCTGGCATATGCGCTCTTCCGTCAGAAGCGGCACAAGGAGGCATTGGGCGTACTGGACGAGCTCCGGGAAAAGTGGCCTGACTTCGCCCGGGAGAAGGATTTGCGGGAAACCATCCTCCAGTCATGGAAGGCGGGGAAAGGAGAACGGGATGCCGGAGAAGGAAGTGGGCGTCCCTGAAGGGATGCATGCGGATGATGCAGGTGCCTTGCGGCGGCAAAACGAGAAATATCACGCGGTGGTGAACGAGCTGTCCACCCGCTTCGCCGCGTTGAATTTCAAGGCCTTCGAGATGGCGGAGGAGATTCGGAATCTGGAAATGCGGCTCTCGGGAACGCAAGCGACCCTCCGGTGCATCGAGTGGGAGAAAGACCAGCTCTATACGGAAATCCGGTTCCTCCGAAAGGTTCTCTTGGAGTTCAGCGATCCGCCTCCGCAAATCCGAAAATTGGTGGAGTCGTATCGCAAAGAGATGAGTGCTCGGGAAACGTTGCCGGATAAAAAGAAAGAGTAACGGAAGGTTGCTACCCCGGATACGGGGAATCCATGCCAGCGAGGGGAGGGTGTCGATGAGCCGGATACGAAGCGTGGTCGCGAGGGAAATTCTCGATTCCCGGGGGAATCCGACGGTGGAGGTGGACGTCGTCCTGGAAAACGGGATCGTCGGACGGGCGGCGATCCCTTCCGGCGCATCGACGGGGGAGAGGGAGGCCGTGGAGCTGCGGGACGGGGATAAAAAGCGGTTCGGGGGGAAGGGCGTTCTCCGAGCGGTGAAGAACGTGGAGAAGACCATCGCCCCCGCCGTCGTGGGGATGGCGTCGACCGACCAGCTCGCCCTTGACCGCAGGATGATCGACCTCGACGGCACGCCGAACAAGGAGAAGCTGGGGGCGAACGCCATCCTCGGGGTGTCCATCGCCGCCTGCAAGGCGGCGGCGACCTTGACCGGTCTTCCGGTGTACCGGTATCTGGGCGGGCCGACCGCCCATCTTTTGCCGGTCCCCATGATGAACGTCCTCAACGGCGGCAAGCACGCCGACAACAACGTCGACCTGCAGGAATTCATGATCGTGCCGCTGGGGCCGTCCACGTTCTCCGAGGCGCTGCGGTACGGTGTGGAAACGTTCCACGCGCTGAAAGGCGTATTGCGCAAGAAGGGATACCAGACTGCCGTCGGGGACGAAGGCGGGTTCGCCCCCATGCTGAAGAGCAACCTGGAGGCGGTCGAGGTGATCCTGGAAGGGATCGTTGCGGCGGGGTTCAAGCCGGGAAAGGACGTCTCCCTCGCATTGGACCCGGCCGCGAGCGAATTTTTCGAGGACGGGAAATACGTCTTTTCCAAATCGGACAAGAGCCGGAAGACTTCGGAGGCGATGGTCACGTTCTACGCGGACCTCGTACGACAGTTCCCGATTGTTTCGATCGAGGACGGCCTCGCGGAGAACGACTGGAAGGGCTGGAAGATCCTGCAGGAGGAGCTCGGAGACAAGATCCAGATCGTCGGCGACGACATTTTCGTGACGAATACCTCCCTCCTGTCCCGCGGCATCGAGGAGGGGGTCGCAAACTCCGTCCTGATCAAGCTGAACCAGATCGGGACCGTGAGCGAAACGGTGGAAGCGGTCGAGATGGCCCGCGCCGCCGGGTGGACGGCCGTCGTATCGCACCGGTCGGGGGAAACCGAAGACGCGTTTCTTTCCGATTTCACCGTGGCGATGGGGATGGGGCAGATCAAGACGGGCAGCGTTTGCCGGACGGATCGCGTCTGCAAATACAATCAGCTTTTGCGGATCCAGCAGGAGCTGGGCGAGACCGCGGCTTTTGCGGGGGGAACGCCGTTCCGTCGCGGGAAATAACGCGACGGAACGGGAGACGAACGATGATTCTATTGCGCTGCGCGAGGTAAAGTACCCTCGCCCGGAAATGTGTACCCTGCTTCGGTATGGGAGGTTCCGCGGTCTGATCGGCACCTATCTTGAATTATCGGACAGTATGTTGTAGCTTTAAAACGCGTGAAGGGGATGGAGTCCCCCTCATAATCGCCTACGCCCGGCTGATGACTCCTACCGCGCAGGCTCGGACGCGGTAGGTTCATCGTGCGGGGCAACCGACCGCCGCATGGCGGTTTTTTTGTTCCTGCGCGTGGGGCGATAATTTCCCGAGGAGGATTCCCCATGACCGACATTTTTTCCCATGCAGCCTTCTGGCTCGCCCTCGCGGTGCTCTCCTGCATCCTCGCCTATCATCTGCGCATATCCATGGCTTTGATGGAGATTTGCGTCGGCGTCGCGGCGGGAGCGCTGGCGGAACATTATCTTGGCCCGGACGCCCTCGGTGCGGACAGGGAGTGGCTGCGTTTCCTTGCAACCCTGGGCGCCGTGATCCTCACCTTCCTCGCCGGCGCGGAGCTGGAGCCGGCGGTGTTCCGTACGAAATGGAAGGAGGTGAGCGTCATCGGCGTGGTGGGTTTCCTCGCTCCCTTCCTCGGCTGCGCGCTCCTTGCGCATTATGCCCTCGGCTGGGATCCTCGCGCGAGCCTTCTGGCGGGAGTGGCACTCTCCACCACCTCGATGGCGGTGGTGTACGCCGTTATGCTGGAAACCGGCTTCAATCGTACGGAGTACGGAAAGGGGATCCTCGGCGCCTGCTTCATCAACGATCTCGGAACCGTCATCGCTCTCGGCCTGATCTTCGCCCCGTTCACCTATCGGACCCTGATATTCCTCGCAGCCAGCACTGTCGTATTGGCGGTCCTACCGTTCCTGACCAACCAAATCACCCGATTGTACGGGCATCGGACAGCCGCCATCCGGACGAAATGGGTCCTCCTCGTGCTCTTCGGCCTCGGTGCGCTCGCCCTCTGGTCGGGGAGCGAGGCCGTCCTCCCCGCCTACCTCGCAGGGATGATCCTGGCCGGCGCCGCGTCCCAGGATCAATATTGGGTGCGGCGGCTCCGTACCCTTACCATCGGTCTGCTCACCCCCTTTTACTTCATCCGCGCGGGGTCCCTGGTAGCCCTTCCGGCGATCCTGGCCACCCCCCTGGTTTTCCTCGTCCTGCTCGGCGGTAAGGTGGGGACGAAGATCTTCGGCCTGTACCCCGTCGTGGGCCGATTCCAGCGGGAACGCAATGAGAGATGGTATTACACCCTGATGATGTCCACGGGGCTTACGTTCGGCACGATCTCTGCCTTGTACGGTTTTTCCCATGGTATCGTGACCCGGGGACAGTACTCCTTCCTCGTCGCCACGGTCATCGCCAGCGCGGTCGTCCCCACCATGATTGCGAATTTCGCGTTCCTGCCGAAACATCTGTTGCCCGAGAAGGCGGCCGGGGCAGAAGCGTACGAATTGAATACGCGGCAACAGGAGCGCCGAAGGGAGAACGGTCTGCAGGACGAATAGGGAACCATGGGTATCTCGTCAACTACGGAGATCCAGGCCCGGAGATCGACCGTTCTTTGCATTCAGGTTCCCAGCAGTTATAATTTACGAAGAAGCAACCAAGGCGATGGAGTTCGCCGATAACCGCCTGTCGAACAGACGGCTAATGACTCCTGCGATCCCCATGCGTTCGCCGGAGTTTTTTTATGTCTGATTTTCCATACCTTCCGGTCTGCTGGTACCGGCACCTGGTGCGGGACGGGGCAGGCTCTGCTCCGTATTATGTCTGCGGTTGTTCCGGCGGGATCCCGATCGGGACGATGGGAGAGGAGGCGCTCGGTCTGGCGGACACGTGCGGGCCGTGCAACATCCCCGTCGAACTTTCACCGACCCGCCGCCCCTGTCTTTTCCTGGTCCCGGCCCGTCTCTGGGAGGGCGATACCCTTCGAACCGGTTTCTCCTGCCGATGGTTCTGCGCCCTGAAGCCGAAATCGCTCCCCCGGGACGCGTGGCAGGTCTGCCTCGGCTGCCCGCACTGGTTCCCCCGCCCGGAGGAGGAGACCGACGTTCCGAGGATGGACGGGTGGATCCGGAAGATCCTCCGGATGTACTGGGAACCGGAGCCTTCCGGCGAATCGATATGGAGCGTCCGGCCTGCGGATATCCCGACAAACTGGCGTGAACGGGTGATGACGCGCATCGGGGAGATACCGGGTATCCTGTTCCCGCCCGGTGGAATCCCGCGATTCTTCCGCAGGAGGCGCATCACGCGATGATCACGGACGATGCGAAGGGTCCGGTGGCAACCGGCGTCGACCGCGTCGGCGCGATCTGCCGCCGGTTCGGGATCGACTCCCTCGCGCCGCAGCTCGCGGCGTGCGAGGAGCTGCTGGGCGGCGGCGGGGTGGTGGACGTGGCCGTTCTCGGGCAGTTCAAGGCGGGGAAGAGCTCGTTCCTCAATGGGCTGATCGGCGCTGCCGTCGTGCCGGTCGACGTTCTGCCGTCCACGGCCGTGGTCACCCGGCTCGGGTACGGGCCAAGGGAGCGGGTCCTCGTCCACGGCCTTGCGGGAGAACCGTTCGAGATCCCGCTTTCCCGGCTGGCCGAGTACGTCACGGAGCGGGGGAACCCCGCGAACGAGAAGAGGGTATCCCTCGTCGACGTGGAATTGCCCGCCCTCTCCGCCTTCGAGGGGATCCGGTTCGTCGACACTCCGGGCCTGGGAAGCGTATTCGCCCACAACACGAGGGTGTCGATGGACTGGATGCCTCGCGTCGGGGCGGCTCTCGTCGCCGTCAGCGTCAACCATCCCCTTTCCGAAGACGACCTGCTGCTCCTCAACGACGTCTCCTCGCACACCCCCGAGGCAGCCATCCTGCTGACCAAGGCGGACCTGGTGTCCGAAGAAGAGCTCGCGTCGGTGATCGAATTCACCCGGGGTCAGGCGACCTCCCGGACGGGGAAGGAGTGGCGGATCCTCCCCGTCTCCAACCGTCCCGGCTTCGAGGAGATGCGGGGGGAGGTGCGGGAGTATCTGCGGGAACGGATCGCGGGGCGGCGGGAGGAGGCGTTCGGGGAGATCGCGCGCCACAAGGCCCTAGGGCTCGTGACGGGGTGCCGGGGGTACCTGCTCCTCGCTGAGCGCGCGGCGGGGGCGGCCGACGCCGCGCGGTCCGATCTCGTCGCGGCGCTGGCCCGCGAAAGGAGCGGTTTCGGCTCCGTGAAGGGAGAGATCCGGCTCCTCTGCAACCACCTCAAGGCCGAGGCCCGCACCGCGGCGGACGAGCGGTTTCACGCCTATCACGGCGAGGCGGCGGGGCGGGTGACCGCGAATCTCCGGGAGGCGATGCCGGGGTGGAAGGGGAACCTCGCGCGGGTGACACGGGATTTCGAGGGGTGGCTCAGCGACGCGATGATGGAGGAGATGGGGGCCGTCTCGCTGCACGGGGAGGGGCACCTGGCGGGCTTCCTCTTCCGGGCGCAGACCAGCGTCTCCCGCTCCGTCCGGGCGTTCCAGGACCGCCTGGCCGGGGAGATCGAGCGCGCGCTGGGAATCCGGTTCGAGGGGGCCCGTTTCGACGCGCAGGTCGAGGAGCCGTCCCACCCCGATGTCCGGCTCTCCCCCGCCTTCGACACCTACTTCGAGCTGCTCTGGCCCCTCATCCCCATGACCGTCTTCCGGCCGCTGGTGCACCGCCACTTCCTGCGGAGGATCCCCTGGGAGACGGAGAAGAACCTCTCCCGGGTGGCGGCGCAGTGGGCGGACGCGGCGGGTGTCGTCATCGACGGCCTGGCGCGGGACGCCTCGGGGTTCCTCGAACGGGAGCTCGCCACGGTCGAGGGGCTGGTGGGCGAAGGCGGCGGCTCCGGCTCCCGGAGAGAGGGGATCCTCGCGGCTCTTTCGGAGCTCTCCTCCCTCGAATCCGCGATATCCTGATCCCGATTCCACGACTCTTCTCCGCCAGGAGGATTCCGATGCGCTCCGACACGATCAAGAAGGGGTTCGAGCGGGCCCCCCACCGAAGCCTGCTGAAAGCCGTCGGCGTCACCGACGCCGACATGGGAAAGCCGTTCATCGCCGTGTGCAACTCCTTCGTCGAGATCGTCCCCGGCCACGTCCACCTGAACCGGGTCGGCCGGTACGTGAAAGAGTGCGTCCGCGAGGCGGGCGGCGTCGCCTTCGAGTTCAACACGATCGGCGTGGACGACGGGATCGCCATGGGGCACCGCGGGATGCTCTACTCCCTGCCGTCGCGGGAGATCATCGCCGACTCGGTGGAGACGATGCTCAAGGCCCACTGCTTCGACGGGATGATCTGCATCCCCAACTGCGACAAGATCGTCCCCGGGATGCTGATGGCTGCCATGCGGTGCAACATCCCGACGGTCTTCGTCTCCGGCGGGCCGATGAAGGCGGGGAAGACCCGGGACGGCCGGACGATCGACCTGATCTCCGTCTTCGAGGGAGTGGCGGCCCACCGGCTCGGGAACCTCTCGGACGAGGGGCTGAAGGAGCTCGAGGACCACGGCTGCCCCACCTGCGGCTGCTGCTCCGGGATGTTCACGGCGAACTCCATGAACTGCCTCTGCGAGGCGCTGGGGATGTCGCTTCCCGGGAGCGGGTCCGTGCCGGCGGTCGACACGAAGCGCGACGATTTCTACCGCGAGGCGTCGTTCCGGCTGATGGAGCTGATCCGGAAGGAGATCAAGCCCCGGGACATCGCGACGCGCGCCGCCTTCGACAACGCGCTGGCGCTGGACATGGCGATGGGAGGATCGACGAACACGATCCTCCACACGCTGGCGGTGGCCCACGAGGCGGGGGTGCCGTACGACCTGGCGCGCATCGACGCCATCTCCCGGAAGACGCCGACGCTGTGCAAGGTGTCGCCCTCCTCGCAATACCACATGGAGGACGTGGACCGCGCGGGGGGGATCCCGGCGATCCTCGCGGAACTGCTCAAGGTGCCGGGACTCATGAAGCCGGACTGCATCACCGTCACGGGAAAGACCCTCGGGGAGAACGTTGCGGGGGCGGGGACGAAGGACCCGGCGGTCATCCGGCCGCTCGGGGACGCCTACAGCAAGGAAGGGGCGCTCGCGGTCCTCTACGGCAACCTCGCGCCGGAGGGGAGCGTGGTGAAGACCGCGGCGGTGGACCCGAAGATGCTCGTCTTCGAAGGGCCGGCCGTGATCTTCGAGTCCCAGGACGAGGCGTGCGAGGGGATCCTCGGAGGCAAGGTGAAAGCGGGCGACTTCGTCGTCATCCGGTACGAGGGGCCGAAGGGCGGCCCGGGGATGCAGGAGATGCTGGCCCCGACCTCGTACATCATGGGGGAAGGGCTGGGAGACAAGGTGGCGATGATCACCGACGGGCGTTTCTCCGGCGGGACGCGCGGAGCCACGATCGGGCACGTATCCCCCGAGGCGGCGGCGGGAGGGCCGATCGCCCTGGTGCACCCGGGGGACCGGATCCGGCTGGACATCCCGTCCCGGAAGCTCGACCTGCTCGTCTCCGAGGCGGAACTCGCCGAACGGCGCTCGAAATGGCGGCTTCCGCCGAGGGAGAAACCCGCCGGCTCTCTCGGGAAATACGCCTCCATGGCGACCAGCGCGAGCACCGGCGCGATTCTCAAGTGGTAGGGCGCGGCGGGGAAAGGGGGATTCGATGAGAGCGGTGGTGTTCGACGCCTTCGGGGGGGCCGAGAAACTGCGACTGGCGGAGGTGCACAAACCCTCGCCGGCGGCGGGGGAGGTGCTGATCGAGGTCCATTGCGCGAGCGTCAATCCCGTGGACTGGAAGATCCGGGAGGGGATGCTCGCGGAGCTGTTCCCGTACGATTTCCCCATCGTCCCGGGGTGGGACGCGGCGGGCGTGGTCGCGGGCGCGGGGAAGGGCGTGACGGCGTTCCGCGCGGGCGACAAGGTGTTCGCCTACTGCCGCAAGCCGAAGATCCAGCACGGAACGTATGCCGAGTACGTGACGATGGGGGCGGATGCGGTGGCGCCGATGCCGCGCAACCTTGACTTCGCGGAGGCGTCCACGATCCCGCTGACCGGGTTGACCGCCTGGCAATCCCTCTTCGACGCGGGAAAGCTGTCGGCGGGGCAGAAGGTGCTGATCCACGCCGGCGCCGGGGGGGTCGGGTCGCTCGCCATCCAGTTCGCGAAAAACGCCGGCGCCACGGTCTACACGACGGCGCGCGGCCGGAACCACGCCTACGTGAAGGGGATGGGCGCGGACGCGGCGATCGACTACACGCGGGAGAAGTTCGTCGATGCGGTGCGGACGCTGGCGCCGGAAGGGGTCGACCTCGTGTTCGACACCATCGGCGGGCACGTGCAGCGGGAGAGCTACAAGGCGCTCAGGGCAGGTGGAATGCTCGTATCCATCGTCAACCTTCCGGAATCCGGAGATGCGGAACGGTACGGGGCGCGGGCGAACTTCGTCTTCGTCTCTCCGAATGGAGGGCAGCTCCGGGAGATCGCGGCGCTGATCGAGGCGGGGAAGGTCCGACCCGCGGAGTACGAGGTGATTCCGCTGGACCGGGCCGCGGAGGCGCAGGAGCGGAGCCGGACGGGGCACGTCCGGGGGAAAATCGTGTTGAACATCCGGTAATTCCATCGAAGATCGCGCCCCCGTGGAGGGGGTGAGGAGGCAGCGCGCCCCGGCCCCCTTCCGGCGGCATCCGGAACCTTTCGTAACCGGTTGTTATCATTGTGTTTTCATTGACACGTCGATCCCCCGATCTGTGATAGAATAGTTCGATTCACCAAAGGAGCAACAACCACCTCATGGACCTGTTCCACAAGACGGCCCAACCCCGCGGCGTCCAGGACGAGATGCGCCAGAGCTACCTCGACTACGCGATGAGCGTGATCGTGGGGCGGGCGCTCCCCGATGTGCGGGACGGCCTCAAACCCGTCCAGCGACGCATCCTCTTCGCCATGCACGAGCTGGGGAACGAGTACGGGAAGCCGTACAAGAAATCCGCCCGCATCGTCGGCGACGTGATCGGTAAATATCATCCCCACGGCGACAACGCGGTGTACGACGCCCTCGTGCGGATGGTGCAGGAGTTCTCGTTGCGGTACCCCCTGATCGACGGGCAGGGGAACTTCGGTTCGGTCGACGGCGACTCGGCGGCGGCGATGCGGTACACCGAGGTCCGGATGGCCAAGGTCGCGGGGGAGCTTCTCTCCGATCTCGACAAGGAGACCGTCGAGACGCTCCCGAACTACGACGGGTCGCTCCAGGAGCCGCGGGTCCTGCCGTCCCGCGTCCCCAACCTGCTGGTCAACGGGAGCGCGGGGATCGCCGTCGGGATGGCCACCTCCATTCCGCCGCACAACCTCCGCGAGGTGGTCGGCGCCCTGCTGGCGCTCATCGGCAACCCCGACATCACGGTCGACGAGTTGATGGAGCACGTTCCGGCGCCCGACTTCCCCACCGGGGGGATCCTCTACGGTCTCGACGGGGTGCGCGACGCGTACCGGACGGGCCGCGGCAGCGTCCAGATCCGCGCCCGGGCCTTCATCGAGAAGTCGAAGAAGGGGGACCGGGAGTCGATCGTCATCACCGAGATCCCGTACCAGGTGAACAAGTCCCGCCTGATCGAGCGGATGGCCGAGCTGGTGCGGGGCAAGGAGATCGAGGAGATCTCGGACCTGCGCGACGAGTCCGACCGCGACGGGATGCGCGTCGTCGTCGAGCTGAAGAAAGACGCGGTCGCGGAGGTCGTCCTCAACAACCTCTACAAGCAGACGCAGATGCAGACCTCCTTCGGGGTCCAGTTGCTGGCGATCGTCCAGAACCGCCCGCGGACGATGAACCTCAAGGAGCTCCTCGAGGAGTTCCTCGCGTTCCGCAAGGAGGTCGTCACCCGGCGGACCCTGTTCCTGCTGCGCAAGGCGGAGGCCCGCGAGCACATCCTCCTCGGGTTGAAGATCGCCCTGGACCACCTCGACGCGGTCATCAAGCTGATCCGGGCGTCGAAGGACCCGAGGGAGGCCAAAGAAGGCCTGGTGGCGAAGTTCGGCCTGTCGGAGGTCCAGGCGCAGGCGATCCTCGACATGCGGCTGCAGCGGCTGACCGGACTGGAACGAGAGAAGATCCTGCAGGAGCTTTCGGAGGTGCGCGAGGAGATCGCGCGGCTCAAAAAGATCCTCGGCGAGGAGGCGGAGCTGCTGCGCGTGATCGGGCAGGAGTTCCGCGAGATCCGGGACGCTTACGGCGACGCCCGCCGCTCCGAGATCCAGCGGGAGACGAAGGACCTCCGGCTCGAGGACCTGATCGTGGACGAGGAGATGGTGGTGACCGTCTCCCACACGGGGTACATCAAGCGGAACCCGATCAGCCTCTACCGGACGCAGCGGCGCGGGGGGCGCGGGAAGGTCGGCATGGGGACGAAGGAGGAGGATTTCGTCTCGATGCTCTTCATCGCCTCGATGCACACCTACGTCCTCTTCTTCTCGGACCAGGGGAAGGTGTACTGGCTCAAGGTCCACGAATTGCCGGAGGCGGGGCGCGCCTCCAAGGGGCGGGCCATCGTGAACCTCCTCTCCCTCTCCCCCGGCGAGGAGATCGCGTCGATCCTCCCCGTCCGGGAGTTCACGGAGGGGAAGTTCGTGATGACGGCGACTGCGCTTGGGGTCATCAAGAAGACGGACCTCATGGAGTATTCCCGGCCGCGGGCGGGCGGCATCATCGCCATGGGGCTGAACGAGGGCGACCGGCTGATCGCGACCGCCCTCACCACGGGGCAGGACGAGGTGTCCCTCTCCACCCGCCGGGGGATGTCGATCCGGTTCCACGAGGAGGACGTCCGGCCGATGGGCCGCGCGGCGGTGGGCGTGCGCGGCATCGACCTCGAGGAGGGGGACGTCGTCGTTGGGATGGAGATCCTGAAGCTCCAGGGGACGCTCCTCTCGGTCACGGAGCACGGGTACGGCAAGCGCACGGCGGTGGAGGAGTACCGTAGCCAGTCGCGGGGCGGCAAGGGCGTGATCGCCCTGAAGGTGACGGAGAAGACCGGCCGCGTGGTCGGCGTCAGCCAGGTCGCCGAAACGGACGAGGTGATGCTGGTCACCGACGGCGGGAAGATCATCCGTCTCGGGATGGGCGATCTGCGGGTGATCGGCAGGAACACCCAGGGGGTCCGTCTCATCGGCCTCGCCGAGAAGGAGCGGGTCGTCTCCATCGCGCGGCTGGCGGAGAAGGAAGAGTGACGGATGGCCCTCGACGGGCCGGCGAGGGCGCTGGGGATCGGGTTCCTGTGCGGGGCGTTGCTGCTTCCGGCGGCGTGCGCCGACCCGGCGCGGGAACGGTTCGAGCGGGCGGAGAAGGAGCTTCTTTCGCAGAAGATGGATGCCGCCCTCGCCGACTACCGGTTCATCGCCCGGGACCACCCGCAATCGCGGTATGCCCCCGCCGCCCTGCTGCGCCAGGGAGACCTCTTCGGCGGCTACTACCGGAACTTCCCGGCGGCGCTCGAGGCGTACGACTCCCTCGTCTACAACTACCCGAAGGCGTCCGAGGTGCCGCGCGCGCTGCTGCGGACCGCCGAGATCCACCTGTCGCAGTACCTCGACCCGGCGTCGGCGGCCAGGGACCTGGTGCGGATCCGGGAGGAGTTCCCCCGGTTCGAGGGGGAGGACGAGGTCCTTTTCCTGCTTGCGCGGGCATACGGCGGGACGGGGGAAGGCGACCGGCAGGCCGCGGCGCTGTCCGAACTGACGGAGCGGTTTCCCAAGTCGAGCCGCGCAGCGGAGGGGCGGTGGATGCTGGCGTACGCGCTCCTCGGGCAGCGACGGTACGCCGACGCGGACCGGGAGTTCCGAAAGCTCCTGTATCTCGCGGCGGACGGCGAATCCAAGGGCCAGGCGCGCTGGGGGATGGCGCAATCCCTCGAGGGGATGGGAGACTTCCAGGGCGCGATCGCCCAGTACGAATCGCTGCGGGGAGTCTGGGGCGACCCGGCGTACGTGGAGGCGAAGATCGAGCGGCTGAAGGGCCGCCTGCGGAAACCGTGACGGGCAGGTCCGGGGGAGAAGCGGGGGAGCGGTGAGCGGGGAAGCGAAGGAGTCGGTCGCCGTCGTCGGGGCGGGATCGTGGGGGACGGCGTTCGCCGCGATGCTTGCCGGGGCCCACGATCCGGTCGCCCTTTGGGCGTTCGAGCCGTCGGTTTGCGCCGACATCCGGGACCGTCGGGAGAACCGCGCGTTCCTCCCGGGGATCGTCCTTCCCGAAGGCGTCCGGCCGACGAACGACCTGGCCGAGGCGGTTTCCGGGAGGACGGTGGTGGCCTTCGCGGTTCCGTCCCACCATCTGCGGGGGGTCGCCGCGCGGGCGGCGGCGCATCTGTCCCCCGGCGCCTGCCTCGTGTCGCTGGCCAAGGGAGTGGAGAACGGCTCGTTGAAGCGGATGACGGAACTCCTCGCCGAAGCGGCTCCGGAACACGCCCTACGCGTGGCGGCGCTCTCCGGCCCGACCTTCGCCCGCGAGGTGGCGGAAGGGAAGCCCACGGGGGCCACGGTGGCGGCGGACGACCTCGCCGTCGCCCGGCGGCTGCAGCACGCCCTGGCCGGTCCCCGCTTCCGCCTCTACGCCGACGACGACGTGACGGGGATCGAGATCGGCGGGGCGCTGAAAAACGTGATGGCGATCGCCGCGGGGATGGCCGACGGGCTGGGGTTCGGGCACAACGCGCGGGCGCTCCTCATCTCCCGGGGGCTCGCCGAGATCACCCGGCTGGGCGTGCGCCTCGGGGCGCATCCGCAGACCTTCGCGGGCCTGTCGGGGATGGGAGACCTGGTGCTCACCTGCACCGGCGACCTGTCGCGCAACCGGACCGTGGGGATGCGCTTGGGGCGGGGAGAGCGGATCGGGGATGTCCTCGCCGGGATGACGATGGTGGCGGAGGGGGTCCGGACCGCGGTTTCCGCGGTGGAGCTGTCGCGCCGCACGGGCGTGCCGATGCCGATCTCGGAGCAGGTGCACGGCATCCTCCACGAGGGGAAGGACGTCCGGCAGGCGGTGGACGAGCTTTTCTCCCGGGCGCTGAAACGGGAGAAGGAGTAGGCGCGCGATGGAGAAGGAACGGACCGCCCTCAAGGCGGAGATCCGGAAGATGCTTCCGGAGCGGAACGCGATCCTGCTGGCGCACAACTACCAGCGCGACGAGGTGCAGGAGATCGCGGACATCACGGGGGACTCGCTGGGGCTCTCGCAGGAAGCCGCGAAGACGAGGGCGGACGTGATCGTCTTCTGCGGGGTCCACTTCATGGCGGAAAGCGCCGCGATCCTTTCGCCGGGGAAGACCGTCCTGCTGCCCCGGGAGGATGCGGGCTGTCCGATGGCGGACATGATCACCGGGGCCGACCTTGCTTTGTTCCGGGAGGGACACCCCGGGGCGATCGTCGTGACGTACGTCAACTCCTCCGCGGAGGTGAAGGCCCTCTCCGACGTCTGCTGCACCTCGGGGAACGCCGTGAACGTGGTGAAGTCGATCCCGGCGGGGAAGGAGATCTTCATGGTCCCCGACCGGAACCTCGCGCATTGGGTGGCGAAGGTGTCGGGCCGCGCGCTGACATGGTGGGACGGTTACTGCCCGACCCACGAGCGGCTGACCGTCGACGCCACGGTGAAGGCGAAAGAGGCCTATCCCGACGCCCTGCTCGTCGTCCATCCCGAGTGCCCGCCCGAGGTGGTGGCGATGGCGGACGCGGTCCTCTCCACGGCGGGGATGTACGGCTACTGCCGGCGCTCCCCCGCGAAGGAGTTCATCATCGGCACGGAGATGGGGATCCTCTACCGGCTGCGGAAGGAGAACCCCGGAAAGCGGTTCCACATCGCCTCGCGCGCCCTCCTCTGCCCGAACATGAAGCTCACCACGCTGGAAGATGTGCGGGACGCGCTCGCTTCGATGTCGCCGGTCATCCGCGTGCCGGAAGAAGTGCGCCGGAAGGCGAAGGCCGCCCTCGACGCGATGCTCGCCGTTCCCCGCGACGCCGCGTAAGTTCTGGACGGAATGCCCCACACCCTCCCGAGGCTCTCTTTCGAGCACGTCGCCCTCGCCCTCGCGAAGCGGGAAACCTCCCCCTGCGTCCAGTGGATGCGGATCCCGCCCGGGGCGCGGTCGTTCCTCGCCGCCCGTCTCTTCGGCCGCCTCGGGCGCACGCTTCTCTACCTGTGCGCCGGCGAGAAGGAAGCGGAGGAGGCGGCTCGCGAACTGTCCGCGTATCTCGGTCCGGACGCCGTCCTCCCGTTCCCCTCCGTCGAGGTGGCGCCGTACGAGCCGATCCCCCCCCACCTCCCGGCGGTCCACGACCGGATGCGGGCGCTGCACCGGCTCCTCTCCGGTCCCGCCGCCGTGGTCGTCGCACCGATCGCCGCGGCGGTGGAGAAGACGCTTCCCCCGGAGGTCTTCCTCGACGCGGTGGGGGCGGTATCGCCGGGGGACACGCTCGACATCGACGCCTTCTCCGCGCGCCTGGTCACCCTCGGCTACGCCCGCCTTCCCGCGGCGGCCGACCCGGGAGATTTCGCGGTGCGCGGAGGAATCGTGGACGTGTACAGCCCGGCCCACCCGCTTCCCGCGCGGCTCCTGCTGGACGGCGACGTCGTCGAGTCGGTGCGGTGGTTCCACCCGGAGACGCAGCGCACGGTGCCGGCGGGAGCGCGGGCGGAAGGAGAGCCCGGGCCCGGGGAGCGGCTCGTCCTCCTTCCGTGCTCCCAGGTGATCACCCGGGAGGAGTATCTGTCGGCGGCGAGCGAAGGGCAGGACGACCGCCCATGGTCGGAGGCGCTTCGGCAAGGGATCCGGTTCCACGGCGCCGATGCGATCCTTCCCCGCCTCTACGGCGGCGCCGCCCCGGTCTTCTCGTATCTTCCCATGGATGCGCTCGTCGTCGCGGTCGACTCCGTGGAATGCATCGCCGCCGCGCGGAACACCTTCGAGGAGGCGGTGGAGAACCACGCCCTCGCGGGGGAGGAGGGGGGGTTCCCCGCGCCGCAGGACCTGGTCGTGCCGGAATCGGAACTGCTCGCAGCGCTCTCCGGCGTATCGATGCTCGCCTTCGACGGGATCGAGGTCCCCCCCTTCGGGCTCCGGGCTCCGTTGCGGGGGGACGCGGGGGTGGACGGGAACGAGGAGATCCGCCGAAGCACCGCGACCGCCTCGTCGGAGGGCCTCCTCTACCCGCTGGCCGAGGAGGCGAAGGCGTGGTGGAAGCGGGGGGAGCGGTTCATCGTCACGTCCCTGTCCCCCTCGCAGGTGGACCGGATGGAGGACTTCCTCTCCCGGTACGCCGTCCCGCTCTCCCGGGTCGGCACGCTGCGCGAGGCCCTGTCGCGGGATCGCGGGGTCTTTCTGTGCGGGTCGGAGGTCACGCGGGGATTCCGGGCGCCGGAGTTCCGCACGGCGATCGTCACGGAGAGCGAAATCTTCGGGGAGAAGGCCCGGGCGCGCCGTCCGCGGAAGGAGCGGATCGCCGTCCCCGAGGATTTCTCGCTCGCGGATCTGCGGGTGAACGATCCGGCCGTCCACGTGGATCACGGGATCGGGATCTACCGTGGCCTGTTGCGCCGCGCGGCCGCGGGGACCGAGGGGGATTACCTCGTCCTCGAGTACGCGGGGGGTGACCGGCTGTTCGTCCCCGTCGAGAAGATGTCGCGGGTGCAGCGGTACGTGGCGTCGGAGGAAGGGCGCGCCCAGTTGTCCCGCCTGGGCGGAACGGCATGGCAGCGCGCCAAGCGCAAGGTGCGGGACGATCTGCTCGCCATGGCCCAGGAGCTGGTGGACCTGCAGGCGAAGCGGCAGCTCGCTTCGAGGGCCCCCGTTTCCCCGCCCGACGCGGTCTTCCGCGAATTCGAGGCCGCGTTCTCCCACGAAGAGACGCCGGACCAGGAGCAGGTGATCCGCGAGGTGCTGTCCGACCTGGCCTCCTCCCGTCCGATGGACCGGCTCGTGTGCGGCGACGTGGGATACGGCAAGACCGAGGTGGCGATCCGGGCGGCGTTCCAGGTGGTGATGGCGGGAAAGCAGGCGGCGGTGCTGGTTCCCACGACCGTGCTCGCCGAGCAGCATTACCAGACCTTCACCCGCCGCCTCGCGGGGTACCCCGTCCGGGTGGCGAACCTGTCCCGGTTCCGCACCCGGAAGGACCAGGCGCAGGTGGTGAAGGAGGTCGCGAACGGCTCGGTGGACATCGTCATCGGCACGCACCGGCTGCTGCAGAGGGACGTGACGTTCGCGAACCTCGGGCTGGTGGTGATCGACGAGGAACAGCGGTTCGGAGTGGCGCACAAGGAGCGTCTGAAGAGGATGCGCGCCTCCGTCGACGTGCTGACGTTGTCGGCAACGCCGATCCCGCGCACCTTGCACATGGCGTTCTCCGGGATCCGGGACGTGAGCCTGATCGCCACGCCCCCCGAGGACCGGCTCTCCATCCGCACCTTCGTCGTCCCCTTCTCGGGGGAGACGATCCGCGAGGCGGCGGAGCGTGAGATCCACCGGGGCGGGCAGGTCTTTTTCGTCCACAACCGGGTGCAGACGCTCCCCGCGATGGAGCGGTTCCTGCGCGATCTGCTCCCCGACGCGCGGATCGTCGTGGGGCACGGGCAGATGGACGAGGAGACCCTCTCCTGCGCGATGGACGATTTCTCGTCGCGCCGCGCCGACATCCTCCTTTGCACCGCCATCATCGAGGCGGGGCTGGACCTTCCCAACGCGAACACGATCCTCGTGAACCATGCGCACCGGTTCGGGCTGGCCCAGCTCTACCAGCTCCGGGGACGCGTCGGCCGGGACCGCCACCGGGCGTACGCGTACTTCATCGTCCCGAAAGACGTGGCCCTGACGAAAGACGCCACCCGGCGTCTCGCCGTGCTCGAGGAGCTCACGGAGCTCGGCTCGGGATTCCGGATCGCCTCCCACGACCTGGAGATCCGCGGCGCGGGAAACCTGCTGGGGAAAGACCAGTCGGGTCAAATCCACCAGGTGGGGTACGAGCTGTACACGCAGTTGCTCTCGGAGGCGGTCGCGGAGATCTCCGGGAACGTTTCCGCGCAGGAGGAGGAGCCGGAACTGGACCTGCGCGTTCCGGCGTTCCTTCCGGACGACTACATCGACGAGGCCGGGGAGCGCCTGGAGTTCTACCGGAAGCTCTCGTCGGCGAAGACCGTGGACGCCGCCGACGAGATCGAGATGGCCCTGCTGGACCGGTTCGGGCGGCTTCCCGCTCCCGCACGCGCGTTGTGCGACCTTGCGCGGATGCGCGCCGCGATGCGGACGGCGGGGGTGGCGGAGCTCAAGCGCGGGGACGGTTCCCTTTTCCTCGCCCTCTCCGCCGACTCTCCCTTCGACCGGGGGAAGCTGGTTTCCTGGGTGACGCGGGAGCGGAAGACCTTCTCCTTCGTGCGCGGGGAGATCCTGGCGATGCGTCTTCCCGCCCAGGATCCCGCCGAGGTCCTGGCGGCGGCGAAAAACCTGTTGAACCGGTTCGGTACGGGCAGTAGCATATGAATCTTGCGGATCGCATCCCCTCGACACTCTTCGCCAAGGAGAACCGCTCCATGCGTAAGATGCTGGTTTTGTCGGTGGTTTTTGCTCTTGCCACGTCCGCCTGCGGGAGCCCCCCCGGGAGCGGAAAGCAGGGGACGACCCTCGCCGTGGTGAACGGCGAGCTCCTCACGGAGGCGACGCTGATGAAGGAGGTCGAGAACCTTCCCCCCTATGTGCGGCCGATCCTCGAAACACCCGCCGGCAGGGCGCAGTTTCTCGAGAGCGTCATCACCCGCGACCTGCTGATGCGCGAGGCGCTGCGCCGCGGGATCGACCGCCGCCCCGAGGTGGCGGACCGGATCGCGATGGCGCGCAAGTCGATCGTCCTCGAGGCGCTGCTGCGCGACGTGGCGGAGCGTGCGCCAGGCCTCTCCGATGCCGCGCTGCGGAAGGCGTACGAAGCCGATCCCGCCCAGCACCGGGTGGGGGAGCGGGCCAGGGTGAGCCACATGCTCTTCCGGGAGAAGGCCCGGGCGCAGGAAATGCTCGATCGCGCGAAAAAAGGAGAGCCGTTCGCAAAGTTGATGAAGGAGGTCGACTCCCGTAACGGCGAGGTCGCCGCGGACCTCGGGGAGATCGAGCGGGGGAACTTCGTGAAGGAATTCGAGGAGGCCGCCTTCGCCGCCGCGCCCGGCGCGGTGGTGGGTCCGGTGAAAACCACCTACGGCTACCACGTGGTCAAGGTGTACGAGAAGAAGCCGGCGGGGGCGCGCTCGTTCGAGGAGGTGAAGCCGCAACTTCTCGCCGAGCAGCGGGAGCAGGCGCAACGGGATGCCTTCGAGGGGCTGATCACGGACCTGCGGCGGCAGGCGACGATCCGCGTTCTCTACAAACCGGAAGGGACGCCCTCCCGTCCGGAAACCCAGGCGCCCGGGGCGGCGCCGGCCGCTCTGCCCGGCGGGCCGAAGGCGGCCCCGCCTTCGCAGGCGAGGTAACCGCCTGCAGGGTATTTTCCGGCGGATGTACGGCAGGAGAAGGGCTTTCAAGGTGCAGGCGCTTTCAGGGGACACACTTGCCGAGGGGGACATTCCTTGAGGTTGTCGGTCATACGGTTGGAGGAGTGTCCCCCGCCAGGGGAAAGAGTGTCCCCCGCCAGCCCCCCGAGGGGAAGGATCTCCCATGCCACGTCGGTCGCCCTGGCCGCGTCGCTTGCCGCGTTGCTGTGGGCATGCTCCCCCGCGCCCTCCAAGCGGTCCGACGCCGAGGTCGTCGTCGCCGAAGCGGACGGCGCCCCTATCGTCCTCAGGGACGTGAAGAACGAGATCCTGTCGATGCGCGGATACACGCCGTCCCTCGAAGCCCGGTCTCCCGACCGGGGGGAGGTTTCCGAGGCGGTGCGGCGGACGATCGAACGAACCATCGTCCTGCGCGAGGGGGAGCGGCGGGGCGTGACGCTTCCCGCGGGCGCCCTCGAGGAAGAGGTGATGCGGTTCCGGGCGGACTTCCCGCCGGGAGGTCTGGAAAAGGCGCTCCTCCAGGTGGGGATGGAAACGGACGCGTGGCGGGAGCAGCTCCGGCGTTCCCTCCTGTACCGGCGGTCGGCCGACGCCATCGCCGCGGCCGGGGCCTCGGTGACTCCGCAGGAGGTGGAGGCGGCGTTCCGGAAGGAAAGAGATCCCGGTACCGTGCCGGAGCGGATCCGCGTGCGACAATATCTGTTCGATTCGGCGGGCCCCGCCGCGGTCGCGCGGGAGAAGCTGCTGGCCGGGGGACCGGCCGGCGGGGACCCTGCTTCCGAGGGAGTCGACCTCGGCTTCTTCCGCCGGGAGGAGCTCCCGCCGGAACTTCCCGCGGAGTTGTTCGGCCTCCCGGAGGGCGGAGTCAGCGAGCCGGTTCCCGGGGACGGCGTGGTGAGCCTCTTCCGGATCACGCAGCGGGAAGCGGCCAGGACGCGGACGCTGCGCAGCGAAGAGACCCGGATCCGGGAGGCGATCCTCGCCCCCCGCCGGGAGGAGGCGTTTCGACGATGGCTTGCGCAGGCGACCGCGGGGGCCAAGGTGAAGGTGAACGCGGATCTGCTCCGGAAACTGGTCGAGGAGAAGCGATGAAACGAGCGGGCGGGATCATTGCGGCGGCGGGTGCGGCGCTTCTTCTATCGACCGGGGCGGCGTTTCCCCGCGTGATCGACGGCGTCGTCGCGCTGGTGAACGAAGAGCCGGTCACCTTCTCCGAGGTGCGCGAGTCGGTATCGGAGGGGATGGGGATCCCCGTGGGGGACGCCGACGCTCTCCTGCGCGAGGAGCGGAATCCCCGCGCGGTCCTGCGGTGGATCGAGGCACTCGTCGATTCGGTCCTCGTGCGCAAGGAGCTCGAGAAGCAGGGCCAGCCGGTCGCGGAAGGGGAGATCGACCGGGCCGTCGACTCGGTCCGGAAGGCGAACGGCATGAGCGAGGCGCAGTTCGCCGAGATCCTCGGGAAGGAGGGGATCACCCTCGCTACGTACCGCCGCCGCATCCGGTGGCAGATGGAGCGCGGGGCGATCGTCCGGGCGCGCAAGTTCAAGGAAGTCACGGTGACGGAAAGCGAGGTGCGGGACTACTTTCGGGAGAACAGGGAACGGTTCCTGGTCGGGGCGCAGGTCCGGTTGGAGACGCTCTTCTTTCCGATCCCCCCGGGAGAGCAATCGGGCGATGACGCCGCGCAGGCCCGTATCGCCGCGCAGCTGGCGGCCGAGGCGGTCCGGGCGGGGCGCACCCTCGCCGAGGCGCACGCGACGGCCCGCGGGACGTTCCCCGGGATCCAGCTCCACGCCGCCGACTTCGTCCCGACCGAGGACCTGCTCCCGGAGCTGCAGCGGGAGGTTCGCCGATTGCGGACCGGGGAAGCATCGCCGCCGTTCTTCACGGAAGCGGGGGCATTTCTGCTTCGGGTCGTCGAGCGCCGGGGGGGGACGCCCGGGGAGTTCTCCGCGGTGAAGGATGCCCTGACCGAGGAGCTCACCGACCGCCGCAGCGAGAAGGCGTACGCCGACCTTCTCTCCGAACTGAAGCGGTCGGCTTCGATCGACATCCGCCTCTGATCCGCCCCGAACCCGCTCCGCCGCGCCTGCCGCGCAAGGGAAACGACATGCCGCCGCGCATCGCCATCACGATGGGGGACCCCGCCGGGATCGGTCCGGAGATCGCCGTCCTCGCCCACGCGCGGGCGGAACTCTTCTCCTGGTGCCGCCCCGTCGTCTACGGGGACCCGGCGATCCTCCGCCGCGCGATCCGGGCGGCGGGCGCGTCCCTCGAGATCGTGGGGGAGGACGAAGCGGCGGGACCCGGGAGGATCGCCGTCGCGGCGCGCTCCGCCCTCGACCCGGACCGGGTTCCCTTCGGCCGCCCTTCCCTGCCCGGCTCCGTCGCCATGGCCGCGTACATCCGGTCGGCCGCGGGGGACGTTCTGTCCGGCAAGGCGGCGGCGATCGTCACCTGCCCGATCACGAAGGAAGGGCTGAAGGCGGCCGGCGTCCCGTTCCCCGGCCACACGGAGTTCCTCGCCCATCTTTGCGGCGGCGCCGAGGTGGTGATGATGCTGGCCGGGGACCGGCTGCGCGTGGCGCTGGTCACGATCCACGTCGGGCTGCGCCGCGCCCTGGAACTTCTCTCTCCCGCGCTCATCGAACATACCGTGCGGATCACTGACGCCTTCTTCCGGAAGCACATGAGGACCCCCTCTCCGCGGATCGCCGTGGCCGCGCTGAACCCCCACGCGGGGGAGGGGGGGATGTTCGGCGACGAGGAGACGACGGTGATCGCCCCGGCGATCGCCGCCGGCCGGGCGGCAGGGATCGACGCCTCGGGTCCGTATCCCCCCGATACGATCTTCTACCGCGCGTACCGGGGGGAGTTCGACGTCGTCGTGGCGATGACCCACGACCACGGCCTCATTCCCCTGAAGCTCGTCCACTTCGAGGACGGGGTGAACGTAACGATGGGGTTGCCCATCGTCCGGACCTCCGTGGACCACGGCACCGCCTACGACATCGCCGGGAAGGGGACCGCCAATCCCGCGAGCCTGCTGGCCGCCGTCCGGATGGCGGCGGCGATGGCGGGAGGCTCCACGTGACGGGAGGGTCCGGCGAAGTCGCCGCAGGAGGGGGGCGAAGTGAGGTAAAGCGCAGCCGCGCAGGTTCACCGCACGGCGAGCCACGAACGGAGTCCCCCTCCGAGGCGGCGTAGCCGAAAGGGGAACCCCGGAGGAGTGGAAGCTTCCGGGATCGGTTTGGCTGAGGAGAGGTTGCGGTGGCTCTCGACCGGATCGTCGTGCGCGGCGCGCGCGAGCACAACCTGAAGAACATCGACCTGGAGATCCCTCGGGACCGGCTCGTGGTGATCACGGGCGTCTCCGGATCCGGGAAGTCGTCGCTGGCCTTCGACACGATCTACGCCGAGGGGCAGCGCCGGTACGTGGAATCGCTCTCCGCCTACGCTCGCCAGTTCCTCGAGCAGATGGAGAAGCCCGACGTCGACGTGATCGAGGGGCTCTCCCCCGCCATCTCCATCGAACAGAAATCGGTCGGCAAGAACCCCCGGTCCACCGTCGGGACGGTCACGGAGATCTACGACTACCTGCGGCTGCTGTTCGCCTCCGTCGGACGCGTCCACTGCCCCTCCTGCGGGAAGGAGATCCGCCGGCAGACGGTGACGCAGATCGTGGACGCCGTGATGGCGATGGGGGAGGGCGCGCGCGTCCAGCTTTGGGCCCCGATCGTCCGGGGGCGCAAGGGGGAGTACCGTTCGGCGCTCGCGAAGCTCTCCCGGGACGGCTTCTCCCGCGTCGTGGTGGATGGGGAGACGAGGGACCCCGCGGAGCCGATCCCGCTCGACAAGCAGCGAAAACACGACATCGACGTCGTGGTGGACCGGCTGAAGGTCTCGGATGCCTCGCGCGGCCGGCTGGCCGACTCCGTGGCCCTGTGCCTCAAGCTGTCCGAGGGGCTGGTGCGGGTGGTGGACGGGGCGGGGAACGGGACGATCTGCAGCGAGCGGTTCGCATGCCCCGACTGCGGCGTGAGCCTCCCCGAGGTCGCCCCGCGCATGTTCTCCTTCAACAGCCCCCACGGCGCGTGCCCCGAGTGCGACGGGCTCGGGTCGACGATCTACTTCGATCCCGACCTGGTGGTCCCCGATCCGGGGAAGACGATCCGCCAGGGGGCGGTCGACCCGTGGAGCCGCCGCACGCAGATCTTCTACCGCCAGACGCTCTCCTCCCTCGCGGCCCACTACAGGTTCTCCCTCGACGTGCCGTTCGGGAAGCTCCCGGAGCGGATAAGGCGCCTCGTCCTCTTCGGATCCTCCGGGGAGCCGGTCCGGTTCGCCCTCGAGGAAGGGGACCGGAGTTTCTCCTTCACCAAGCCGTTCGAAGGGGTGGTGAACAACCTCGAACGCCGCTTCCGGGAGACCGACTCCGAGGACGTGCGGGAGGAGCTCTCCCGGTACATGAACAACCGGCCGTGCCGGGCGTGCGGGGGTGCGCGGCTGAAGAAGGAGGCGTTGAGCGTCACCGTCGGAGGAAAGGGGATCGACGGCGTGACCGCGCTCCCCGTCGGGGAAGCGCTCGCGTTCTTCCGGGACCTGCCGTTGTCCGGGCGGGAGGAGGAGATCGCGTCGCGGATCCTGAAGGAGATCCGGTCGCGCCTCACCTTTCTCGAGAACGTGGGGCTCTCCTACCTCACGCTTTCACGGGCCTCCTCGACCCTGTCGGGCGGCGAGGGGCAGCGGATCCGGCTGGCCACGCAGATCGGCGCGTCGCTGATGGGGGTCCTCTACATCCTCGACGAGCCGTCGATCGGCCTGCACCAGCGGGACAACCGGCGGCTCCTGTCCACCCTGACGCGGCTCCGCGACCTGGGGAACACGGTGCTGGTCGTCGAGCACGACGAGGAGACGATCCGCACGGCGGACCACGTGATCGACATGGGGCCGGGGGCGGGGGAGCACGGGGGGCACGTGGTCGCCGCGGGGACCCCGGAGGAGATCGTCCGGTGCGAGGCGTCGCTCACCGGGCAATACCTCGCGCGGAAGAAGGAGATCCCCGTCCCGCGGAGCCGGAGGCGCTCCAACGGGCACGCGCTGAGACTCGAGGGGTGCCGGGCGAACAACCTGAAAGGGATCGACGTGACGATCCCCCTGGGGGTCATCACGTGCGTCACCGGCGTCTCGGGCTCGGGGAAGTCGACGCTGATCCTCGACACCCTCCACAAGGCGCTGGCGCAGAAGCTCACCGGCGGCCGGGAGCGGCCCGGGGAGCACCGGTCGCTGTCGGGGATGGAACAGGTGGACAAGGTGATCCACATCGACCAGTCTCCCATCGGGCGGACTCCGCGCTCCAACCCGGCGACGTATTCCGGGGTCTTCACGCCGATCCGGGACCTGTTCGCGATGCTCCCCGAGAGCAAATCCCGCGGGTACCGGCCCGGCCGCTACTCCTTCAACGTGAAGGGAGGGCGGTGCGAGGCGTGCGAGGGGGACGGGATCATCAAGATCGAGATGCACTTCATGCCGGACGTCTACGTCACGTGCGAGGAGTGCCGGGGGCGGCGGTACAACCGCGAGACGCTGGAGATCGCCTACAAGGGGAAGAGCGTCGCCGACGTTCTCGAAATGACGGTCGACCAGGCCCTCGAGTTTCTTTCTCCCATACCGCCGATCCGGCACAAGCTGGAAACGTTGTCCCGCGTGGGCCTGGGATACATCCGGCTGGGGCAATCGGCCACCACGCTGTCGGGCGGGGAGGCGCAGCGGGTGAAACTCGCGCGGGAGCTGTCGCGCCGGGCGACGGGGAAGACGGTCTACCTGCTCGACGAGCCGACGACGGGACTCCACTTCGACGACATCTCGAAGCTGCTCTCCGTGCTGCACCTGTTCGCGGACGCGGGGAACACGGTGATCATCATCGAGCACAACCTGGACGTCATCAAGTCGGCGGACCACGTCGTCGACCTTGGGCCCGAAGGGGGCGACGCCGGCGGCGAGGTCGTCGCGTGCGGCACCCCCGAGGAGGTGGCGGGGAATCCGCGCTCCTTCACCGGGCAGTTCCTCCGCCGGGTCCTCCGCCTCCCCGTATAACACTGAATTTTTTCCGAACCATTTCCGATAAGGATCGACGGACCCCCGGAATGCCCGTGATTCCGGCCGGCCCGACGGTATATGGAGGCAAAATCTTCATGGAGAGCGGTTCGGCGGCAAGAGGATTCACCTTGATCGAACTCATGATCGCCGTCCTCATCGTGGGAATCCTCTCCGCGATCGCCGTCCCGGCATACCAGAATTATTTGACGGAAAACAAGGAAACCACCGCCATCTCCGATATCAAGGTCATCGAATTGAGGATCAAGGCGTTCACGCTGGAAAACGGCGACGTTCCGCCGCCCGACCTTGCCTCCCTGAACGCGGGGAACCTCCTGTCTCTCATCGATCCATGGGGGAATCCGTACCGTTATCTTCAGATTTACGGGGCCCCCGGAAACCTGCCCCAGGCGCGCAGGGATCACAACCTGGTCCCCATCAATTCGGACTTCGACCTGTACAGCATGGGTCCCGACGGGCAGAGCGTGAAACCGCTTACGGGACTGCGAAGCCGGGACGACATCATTCGGGCCAACGACGGGGCCTTCATCGGCAAGGCGTCGACGTACGATCCGTAGCCCCCGTGCCCCCGATTTTTTCCAATCTCCGCTCCTCCTTCGGACGCCGGATCCTTCTCCTCTTCTCCCTTTGCATCCTGGCGCCCGGCGCCCTGTTCGGCTACTTTTCGCTCCGTCAGGTGGAGGAAAAGTTCCACCAGGAAACGATGCGGCGGATGCGGCTTCAGAGCCGGGAGATCGGCATGGCGATCCACGGCGGGTTGACATCCGTCGGCGCCGAGGTGGAATTTCTCGCCGGCATCCTGGGGGACGGGACGACTCCCGCCTTCCGTCGATCGTCGGATTGGGGCTGGTTGTTCCACGACCGGGCTCTCCTCGGCGCGACGCGCTTCCGCGACGGTTCCCGGGCGGAGGCGTTGTTCGGGAAACCGTGTCCGCCCCCTCCGCGTACCGCTGCCGCGCGGAGCCACCTCGCCTTCAACCAAGGGTTGCTCTACATGCAGGGGAACGCCGAAGGGTACCCCCGCTTCTTCATGGCCCGCGCGATCCGGGGGAAATCCCCGGAACGGGAACTGCTGGTGTGCGAGGTGAACACCGATTACCTATGGGGGCGGGTGCGGGATGCCGCGCCGCCGGTGACGGAGGTCGCCGTCCTGTCCCCGGACGGTGCCCCCCTCTTCCAGACCCGGCCCCTGCCGGTTGCGGTCCTCGAGCGGGTCGAGCAGGAGCGGCGCAGGGGAACCGCCGGCAACTTCGAATGGGGACAAGGATCCGACACGCTGCTGGTCGACCTCGCGACGGTCTTCCTGAAGCCGGCCTTCCTCTCCGACGACTGGATCGTGGTGGTCAGCCGGCCACGATCGGAAGCGTTCGCCGTTGCGAAGCGCTTCACGCGGGCTCATTTCCTGTCCATCTCGCTCGTCGTGCTGATCGCCGGCCTTTTCGCCCACGTGCAGGTCCGCAGAAGCGTCGCCCCCCTCGCCGTGTTGAAAGAGGGTACCCGGCGCATCAGCGGGGGGGATTTCGACAGCCGCGTCGAGATCCGAAGCGGGGACGAGTTCGAGGACCTGGCGCGGTCGTTCAACGCCATGGCGGGCCACCTGGGAAGGGAATTCCGGATCCAGTCCGAAATGGGCAGGATCGTCCGGACGATCCTGGGCGAGACGGATGAAGGAAAGATCGTCGAGGCCGTGCTGGACAACGTAAACGCCGTCGTTCCCTGCGATTGCGCCGGACTGTCCCTCCTGGATCCAGGCGCCATGACGAACGAGACGATCACCTACATCCGCGAGGATGCGTCCATCGTTCCATCGGCAATCCGCAAGACCAACCTGTTTCTCTCCACGGAGGAGATCCGCAGGATGCTTTCGGAGGAAAAGAGCGTGATCGCGGGGAAGGACGCCGAGTTCGGCGATTTCCTTTCACGATGGACGGATCCCCGGCCCGCGGCATTCCTCCTCTCCCCTCTCGTTTCCAGGGGAGAGCTGGTGGGAGTTCTCGTCCTCGGTTACCGGGATCGTCCGGAACCGACTCCCGAAAGCCTGGTCCGCCTCCGCAAGATCGCCGACCAATCGGCCATCGCCTTGAGCCGGTCCCGGCTGCTCAAGGAACTCTCGCAGAACGATCTCGGGACCCTGACCGCGCTGGCCCGCACCGTGGACACCAACTCCCCCTGGACGGCGGGCCACTCCGAAAGGGTGACCGGCCTGGCCATGGAGATCGGCCGGGAGATGGGATTGCCTCCGCACGAAATCGACCTGCTGCACCGCGGCGGACTGCTCCACGATATCGGGAAGATCGGCGTTCCTCCCTCGATCCTCGACAAGCCGGGGAAGCTGACCGAGGAGGAGTTCGCCGTTATCCGGAGACACCCCTCCAAGGGAGCGATGATTCTCGAACCGATCCCGAACCTGCAGAAGGTCATCTCCATCGTGACCCAGCACCACGAACGGTACGACGGGAAAGGGTACCCCGACGGCCTGTCGGGGGAGTCCATTTCCGTGCACGCACGCATTCTCGCCGTCGCGGACGTATCCGACGCCCTCGTTTCGGATCGCCCGTATCGTCCCGGCTGGTCGTGGGAAAAGGTCCTCGAGTATACTCGTGAAAACGCCGGCAGCCAATTCGACCCGGTGGTCGTGGAGGCGTTTTTCCGGATCGAAGCGAAAAAGGGACGGACAGAACGAGTATCGTGAGCCCGGGGCACGTCCGGCGCATCATCGGCGCCCTCTCCGGGAACCTGCGCAAAGCTTCCATCAGCCGCGTCCGGACGCCGCCGCCTCCCAGGCCAGGATCGCTTTCTTCCGGGCCGCGCCCCAACGATATTCCCCGAAGGCGCCCGTCTTGCGGATGACCCGATGGCAGGGGATGAGGAACGCTACCGGGTTCCGTGCAAGAGCGTTTCCGACGGCGCGTACGGCGCCGGGGGCGTCGATCCGGGCGGCGATCTCCTCGTAGGAGGCGGCGCGGCCCGGCGGGATGCGGACGAGGGCCTCCCACACCTTGACCTGGAAATTGGTTCCCTTGACGATCACGTTCAGCGGGGGGGCGCCTCCCCACCGCGAGGGGACGAAGATCCTCCCCGCCACGGCTTTCGCGGGCCCGGGATCCAGGACGAGATTCGCGTTCCCCCACCGTGTCCGAAGCTCTTCCACCGCTTCCCCGGCGCGCCGCCCGGCAAGGAACGCCAGCGCGCAGATTCCCTTGTCGGTGATCGCCAGCAGGCAGTCGCCGAAGGGGCTCGGGTGCACTCCGTACCGGATCGTGAGCCCCGCCCCCTCCTCCTTCAGCTCCCCCGGCGTGACCGCGTAGACGTTCACGATGAGGTCGTGGAGGCGTCCGGGGCCGGACAGCCCCGCCCCGTAGGCGGCATCGAGGACGTTCCGCGATTCCCTCAGCAACCCCCGGGCGTACTCCGCCGTGAGGAACTGGAGGAACCGTTTCGGGCTGATCCCCGCCCACCTCGTGAAAAGGCGATGAAAATGGTACTCGCTAAGCCCCGCGTTCCGCGCCACTTCCTTGAGGCCGGGCTGCCCGCGGAAATTCCCTTCGATATAATGAATCGCCTTTTCGATCCGGGTGTAATCCGACGGATGCATGCCCGCCCTCCGATCCTTATCCGAGCTCCCGGAGTACACGATGGCACCGGTCGCGAGGTTCCTCAACCCGATTCTTGCCGTGCACCGTTTCTCCCGTCGATTGACCTTTCCCGGCAATTTATGTACACCAATGGTCCAACGGAAATTCCGGCGGAGGGAGGGAGTGTGGACACGGACGGCTCACTGACCGAACAATGGAAGAGGGTGTTGGCCTCGCTGGAGTCGCTGCTTCCGAAGCCGGTTCCCCGGATCGACTGGGCGACCTGCCTCGCCGCGAACTGGCGGCGCCACTCCTTTGCCGGCTTCATGGAACCCGTCGCCGTCGCCGATACCATCCGGCTGGAGGATCTCCTCGGCATCGACCGGCAGAAAAAGGAGGTCGTGGACAACACCCGCCAGTTCCTTGCGGGGCTTCCCGCGAACAACATCCTGTTGTGGGGAACGCGGGGCACCGGGAAGTCGTCGCTCGTGCGCGCCCTGCTCCCGGCGTTTGCCCAGCAAGGTCTCCGGGTGATCCAGGTGGACCCGAACGACCTCGTCCACCTTCCCGGGATCGTGGACGACGTCAAGGAACAGCAGTACAAGTTCGTCATCTTCTCCGACGATTTGTCGTTCGAATCGGGCGACGCGAGCTACAAGATGCTGAAGAGCGCCCTGGACGGCTCGGTCTACGCGCTGCCCGACAACGTCCTGATCTACGTGACCTCCAACCGGAGGCACCTCGTCCCGGAATACGAAAGCGACAACCGGGGGGCGATGGTGGTCGAGGGCGAGATCCACCACGGGGAAGCCGTGGAGGAGAAGATCTCCTTGTCCGGCCGGTTCGGCCTGTGGGTTCCCTTCCATCCTTTCAGCCAGGACCTGTACCTCGAGGTCACCCGGCGATGGGTCGACAAACTGTGCCTCAAGAACGGAAGGCGCCTGGAGTGGACCGGGGAAGCCGTGGACGAGGCGATCCTCTGGTCGCAAAAGAAGGGGGACCGCAGCGGGCGGATCGCGTACCAGTTCGCCTGCCGCTATGTCGGGCGGGAAATCATGGACCGGGTTACGCAGCGGTAGATTTCTTTCCCCGGGCGCCATTCCCGCCGTGGAGTTTTCGCGCGACCTCTTCGGGGAAGAGGTGGTCCACTTCCTTCCCCACCGATTCGAGGATCGGGTGGGTCCGGTTCTCGTCCATCAGGCACCACACCTCGTCCATCTCCTCGTCGACCGTCAGCACCCCCTCCGAGACCACCAGCGGGAACATGATGCAGAAGCGCGGCTTGAACTCCCATTCGTGCCGCCCCCGGTCGATCGCCGCCTTCTGCAGGGAGCAGCCGTGGTCCGGGTGGAAGAATACGCAGGAATCGCCGATCACGCTGGTTTCGACCGCCGTGCCGCTCGGGCAGTCGGGATCCTCCGCCGTCTCGCCGAACCAGAGGGAAGGATTCCCCGCCTCCGGACGGACGTAGGGGAGGAACAGTTCCGCGTGCCGCAGGATCACTTCGCGCTCCCCGATGTCCGCCCAGACGCCGTGCCGGCAGCAGCGGCTTTTGCACCGGTCCAGCGCGCAGCGGTCGGGGAACTTCGCGTGGAACACATGCGGGTCGATCTTCATCGGAGAACACCTTTCCCGGTTTGCCAGGGGTCGTCGTTCGCCTCCGTGGACGAGTTTCATATCTTAATCCTTGCGGCTGCCTCGGACAAGGCCGAAGAGGCCGAAGAGGAATATTCTCCCCTCGAGCCCGAAGTCTGGATGCCCGACGGTTCCATGTCGCCGTATTTATGAAATGGACCACGCAGGTCTCCGGAACGGAAAAGGGCTCCCGAAGGAGCCCTTTTCGCAGGATCCGTTTCCCCTGGAGGTCGGCTTAGTGTCCCAATTCACGAATACGGCTGCATTCGAGCGCCGCTGCATCCGCCCCGACTTCGTTGTGCTCCCTCACCGTACTCTCCAGTACGCTTCGGTCGCAGCGCCTCGTCGGATGCGGCGCATCGACGCTCTCGGTGCTACGCCCTATTCATGAACTGGAACACTCAGAGCTTCCCGACGAGGACGAATGCGATGACCAGGGCGTAGATGACGAGGGACTCGATCAGCGCGAGTCCGACGATCATCGGGATGAAGATCTTGTTCTGGGCGGAAGGATTGCGTGCGATCCCCTCCAGCCCTGCGGCGATGGCTTTGCCCTGGCCCATCGCGCCGCCGAAGGCCGCGATCGCGATGCCGAATCCCGCCGCCAGGGCGATGACGGCCTTCACGTTGGATTCGCCGCCCGCGGCGGGAGTCCCCTCCGCCGCCAAAGCCACCGACGCGACCGCCACGAAGAGCAGCGCGACGAGGAAAGAGAAGATGAACTTGCGGAACATGGGTGTTCCCCCTTTCAGGATGATTCCCGCCGGGTGGTTCCGCCCGCCCGCCGGGGTGGTGCCGGTATCATCGACCGGGGATTCGACCCCGGATCAATGCTCCTCTTCGTGCGTCACGGCGCCCGAGATGTAGATCATCGAGAGCACGGTGAAGATGAACGCCTGCATGAAGGAGACGAAGAGCCCGAGTCCCATGAAGACCGACGGCACCACGATCGGGATCAGCGCCATGAAGCCGGCCACCACCGCGTGGTCCCCCGTGATATTCCCGAAGAGACGCAGGGAGAGGGACATCGGCCGCGCCAGATGGGAGATGATCTCGATCGGCAGCATGATCGGCGCCATCCACCAGACGGGACCGAGGAAATGCTTGAAATAGGCGATCCCGTTCTCCCGGACGCCGAAGTAGTGGGTCGACAGGAAGATGACCAGGGCCAGTCCCACGGTGATGTTCATCTTTTGCGTCGGGGGGAGGAACCCCGGGATGAGCCCGAGGAGGTTCATGAACAGGATGAAGAGGAAGCAGCTCCCCAGCAGCGGGAGATACTTCTTGTAGTGGTGACCGATGATGTCCTCGGCGAGCTGGGACAGGAACCCGAGGATCAGCTCGAAGAGGTTGCGCAGCGTGAAGCGGGGCTCGGGGATCACCATCTCTTCCGTCTTCCTGCCTCCCACGACGACGGACGAGGCGATGAGCAGGAACACGGCGATGAAGAGGGCCGCGTACATATAGTAGTAGCGCTCTCCTCCCGGCAGCATCATGAACCAGGAGAACCCGTGCCCTTGGGCCGCCAGCGCCGTCGCCGGCATCGCCGCCACGGCGATCAGTCCGAGGATTCCTTTCCGCATCGTCCCTACCCCCGTCGATTGCGAACCGATCACGCTTTTGCGCCGGACGACCTCGCCAGCGCCTCGAGGAGGACTCCGAGGAAAGGCGAGGAGAGCCCGAGAAGAAATCCCAACACGTCGAACCCGCCGTACCGGACGACGAGGTAGACCACCCCGATCAGCCCGAGGAACTTCAGCGCGTACTGGACGACGAACGCCTTGCTGACCGCCCCGCCGCCCGAGAACGCCTTCTCGAGGATCTTCCGGATGAGGAAGAAGTTCCCGCACGCGATGGCGGCGCCGCACACCGCTCCGGGAAGCATCGAGACGCTCGCCGCTCCCGCGGCGACCGCGACCGCGATTCCTCCCAGGATCAACCCGGCGGCGAGGAGGATCCGGAGCGACAGGGGACGAAGCGACAGCCCCTCCGGGGCGTCACGGTCCACCGGGCTTCCTCCGCTCCTTTTCGTCCCGCTCCAGGTCCTTCCCGGACCGAACGGCGGCGCGATAGAGACTGCGCACTCCGGCGGCGAACCCGAGGCCGATCCATACGATCATCAGCCACGGCCCGGTCCCGAGCCACCGGTCGAGGTAGTACCCGATCCCCATGCCGATGACGACCGACAGCGCCATCTCGAGCCCGAGAGCGCTGTACTTCCCCAGTTCCCGGAAGAACGCCTTTCGGTCCTGTCGGTCGGTCATGAGGGCAAACGCCGGATATTTATCACAGGTATCGTAAAGCCGTCAATACAAAACCCTGGCGGAGGACACTCTATCCCTTCCTCCCCGGGTTGAACCAAGAGTGTCCCCCTGAAAGGTCACAGCGTGGCGAGGACGGCCTTCGCGGCGGCGATCGTCCGGTCGAAGTCCCGCTTCGTGTGCGCCAGGGAGACGAACCCCGCCTCGAACTGGGACGGCGCGATGTAGACCCCGCGGGAGAGCATCCCATGGAACCAGGCCGCGTACCGTTTCGTGTCGCTCTTCTTCGCCGTGGAGTAATCGGTCACCGGGCCCTTTTGAAAGAAAGTCGTCCCCATCGACCCCACGCGGTTGGTCCAGGTCGGGACCCCGGAGGCGGCGAACGCCTTCGCCATCCCCTCCGCGAGGTAATCCGCCTTGGCGTTCAGTTCCTTGTAGACTCCCTTGCGGGAGAGCTCGGTGAGCGACGCGATCCCGGCCGCCACGGCGAGCGGGTTCCCTGATAGCGTCCCCGCCTGGTAGACCGGGCCGACCGGCGAGAGGGCGTCCATGATCTCCTTCCGGCCGCCGAAGGCCCCCACGGGCAGACCGCCGCCGATGATCTTCCCGAGGATCGTCAGGTCGGGGACGACGCCGAACAACTCCTGCGCGCCTCCGAACGCGACGCGGAATCCCGAGATCACCTCGTCGAAGATAAGGAGCGCCCCGTGCTTCCTCGTCAGCGCCCGCAGCTCCGAAAGGAAACCGGGCGCGGGGGGGACCACGCCCATGTTGCCGGGGATCGGCTCCACGACGACCGCCGCGATCTGCCCACGGTTCTTCGCGAAGAGCGCGCGCACGGAGGCGATGTCGTTGAAGCCCGCGGTCAAGGTGAGCTTCGCCAGGTCCGCCGGGACGCCGGGGGAGTCCGGCTGGCCGAAGGTGAGGACCCCCGAGCCGGCTTTCACCAGCATCGAATCGGCGTGCCCGTGGTAGCCGCCCTCGAACTTGACGATCTTGTCCCGCCCCGTGTACCCGCGCGCCAGGCGAACCGCGCTCATCGCCGCCTCGGTCCCGGAGGAGACCAGGCGGACCTTCCCGATGGAGGGGAACGCCTTGCGGATCAGGTGCGCCAGCCCGACTTCGCCCGGCGTGGGAGCGCCGTAGCTCGTTCCGCGTCCCGCGGCCGCCTTGATGGCGGAGACGACCGCGGGGTGGGCGTGCCCCAGGATCATCGGTCCCCACGATCCGACGTAATCGATGAAGGTGTTTCCATCCACGTCGCGGACGGAGGCCCTCTTCGCGCTCTCGATGAACAGGGGGATTCCCCCGACGGACCGGAACGCGCGGACCGGGGAGTTCACCCCGCCGGGGATCAACGTTTTCGCAAGGGCGAACAGTTTGCCGGAGGTGGCGGTCGTAAGCCGGGGCACGGGGTATCGGCCTCCTTCGCGAAATCGGGTGAACTGCAGGATGTGGGATTTTATCCCCCCGGGGTACGGGTGTCAAGGTAAATAGCGGGATTTCCGCAGGATTTACGAGATTCACAAAACGCCATTATAGAACCGCTTGACAGAGTGGGCGCCCACGGGGTACAAAGGTAGGCTCCGCCAGTTTCCGCTGTTTTATTCGGGATCGTCCCAGGGACGTGGTGAAAGGGGTATCCGTGTGAGCCTGGAGGACAAGGAGTTGATCGAAACGCGATTCGGCCCTCTGTGGTCGGGGAAGACCGAGATCGCCTTCTGCGGTAGTGTGCGCACTCTCCGGGACGTAAAACGGTCGCTGGACCTCGAGGGGAGCGACGCGGTGGAGATCGACCTGCAGGAGTTGCCCGGGGAGCGGTACGCCTTCCGCTTTTACGACGGCGACGATCGCCGGGTCGTCGTGCTGGTCCTCGATGCCGAGGGAGAGATCCTCGAGGAGCACCGTGCACATATCGCCGAATGGCTCGGCGACATGTACCACGAGACCGGCCTGATGGCGTTCGACCACGACGCGATGGCCGCCCTTTTACGCAAGAAGATCGCGGGCGAACTGTGACCGGACCGGGATCGAACCGATGAGCTGGACGTGCCGGAAGACCTCGCTCAAGGAATCCGCCGCGCAGTGGAGCCTCGACGCGCTGGTCGAGACGCCCGGCGGCGACCTCCTCCCCTGTTTCGTCTCCGTGACCTCGTCGTACTGCACGGTGCAGGCCCCCAACACCGCCGACGGGGAAGGGCTCCTCGGACAGGTCTCCGAGGCGCTGCACTCCCCCCCGTCCTCGTCCCCGCAAGCGGTCAAGGGCGGGTCGTGCGGCGGAGAGGAAGAGGACGGCGAGTTCGCCTTCACCGGGTCGATGCTCTCGGCGACGTGGGATTTCCCGAGGGAGCGCAAGGGGGAGATCCTTTCGGCCTTTCGCGGGCTCTTCTCCCTTCAGGGGGGCGCTGCCGGGATGAACAGTTACGTCGAACTGGTGCGACACCGCCTCGAGGGCCGCTCCGCGAACCTCCTCGCCAACCTCGGCGAGCTTCCGGAATCCCAGCTGCGCTTCACGATGCGGATCTTCGGCGACTGCCTCGACGAGGAGACCCGCGGGAAGATGTTCGACGGGTACAGCGAGCACCGGAACGAGAGCGAGCTCCGGGAGTTCGCCCAACAATTCGTCCCCGCCTACACCGCGTACGCCGTCGCCGAGCTCGAGGAGAAGAAGAAGGACGGCGAGCGGTTCGAGCCCCCTTTCCTCACCCGCGAGGAGTACCAGGAGATGGCGGTCCGGGAGAAGTGGCCCCGGATCGCGGAGGGCCTCGACGCGGTCGATCCCCTCCAGCTCCGAAGGGAGGTGGCCCGCGCCGCCATGCTCTTCCGACCGTACATGCTGTCGGATCCCGGGTTCAACGAGGGGGTTCTCGAGTTCTCCCTCTACTATGACCTCCTCGAGCGTCTCCGCTCCGTACCCGAGGCGAAGCTGCGGGAAACGGCGGTGGAGCTCGCGTCCCGGATCGCGCAGGCCGTCGCGGCGGGGGCCACGCCCGAGGGCGAGGAACGCCTCCGGGAGATCCGCGCGCTGGTCGCCTCCGCCGCCGGCCTGCCGGCCGACCCCGAGACGCTCCTCGGCGCGCCGATGGAGAAGGTTCCGAGGGAAATGCCGGCCGAATACCGCCTCCGGGAGCTTGCGAAGACGCTCGCGACGATGTCGCTCAAGGACCTGCGCCTCACCGCCCTGGTCCACCTCGACCTGCTGACCGCCGAGGAGATACGGCGGTTCGTCTCCCCCTTCTTCGCAAAATATCCCTCCTTCTTCGAGATGCCATCGAAGGGGCTCCGCGAACTGATCCTGGCGGTCGCGGAAGGGGTGGGCGACCGGACGATCGCCTACTTCTTCGATCGGTACGGCACCGGCCGGATGGCGATGACGAAGCCGATCGACTACATCGTGTGGAAACTTATGCCCCTTACGGAGCGCAACACCGCGCTGCGACGGGACAACGAGCGGATGGATTCGGCGATGATGTCGCGCCACCTCGCCCGGATCCTCCACTCCGGGTCCGAGGTGATCCTGGCCGACGTGGGGCGGCAGATCGCCCTGCTGACCGGCGCGGGGTTCGAGGCGGACCACGGGGAGATCCTGAAGCGCCTGGGGGGGGACGGCGAGGAGCGGATCAAGCGGCTCTACGACTTCGTCACGCTGTCGTTCGCCCGCTCCGCCGGGCAGCGGGGGGAGGAACGGGAGGAGACGTACCGGGCGGTGCGCAAGGCGATCGCCGACGCGGTGGGGATCCCGCCGCGAGAACACGGAGGAGAGGGGAGCAAGGGATGATGTTCGAATACATGGACAAGATGGTGATGTTCCAGGACACGCCGGAGGGGTTGACGGCGGACATGGGGTGGCTGAAAGAGGCGGGGGAGAACGGCTGGGAGCTCGTCTCCTCCGTTCCCCTCATCGCCCCGAACCGGGACGGGATCGCCTACGGCACGGTGGGATGCCAGATGATCCTCAAACGCCCCAAGCCGACGCAATGAGCAGAAAAACCAAAATGTGTTTTATCTGCAAAAAAGGGCTTGACACGAAACGGAGTGCTGCGATATATAATAAAACACATTTATAAACCCACGCCGGCTCTTCCGTGGAACATCCCGATTTTCGGCGGCTTTTTCACATCCGCCCAAACGTTCCAAGCAAGGGGTCGGCGTCCTGGAAAACACACTGAAAGGGGGGCGATCACGGCGCAGTGAAGCGATCCGGCAACGGGAACAGGAAGAAAACGGTTCCTCACCAGGCTTTCGAAGGCAGTAAATATCACAAGGAGGGGAAGCATGGCTGAAAAGTGGCGTACGGAAAAGAAACGGCCGACGATCAAGGTTCTTCCGTGGCCCGCGATTCCAGCGCCGACCGTCGACGAGGTGTACGCGGGGGTCGACGAGAAGCGGAAGGAATACTCGCTGTGGGTCGAGTCGGCGGTGCGGCAGCAGTTCAACGCGGATAAACCGGAATCCCTCGACGGGATCCGGGTTCTCGACATGACCGCGAACATGGAGATTGGCCACTGGTGCTCTTCGCACTTCTCCGAACTCGGGGCCGAGGTCATCATGGTCGAGCCCCCGGGCGGCGACCCCATTCGGAAACTCACCCCCTTCGGCCGCGAAGAGTACATGTTCCAGTCGAAGAACGGGGAGAAGGTCGGCGCAAGGTACCTCTCCGAGGCGCGGAACAAGTTCTCCGTCACGCTCAACCTCGAGACCGAACAGGGAAGGGCGCTGCTGAAGAAGATCATCCCGCAGGTCGACATCCTGATCGAGAACGCGCCTCCGGGACACTACGACAAGCTGGGGATCGGCTACCGGCAGCTCTCCGAGATCAACCCGCGGCTCATTTACATGTGGGTCGGCCAGCGCGGCCAATGGGGTCCCCTGAAGGACGACGCCGGGAACCTCGACCCGACCGCCCAGTGCTCGATGGGCTTCACCCACGGGACCGGCGCGCCGGTGTCGTTCGGCGGCACCCCGACGCGGTCCGGCTGGTGGCTGTGCGACCACGTCGGCGGCACCTTCTCGGCGATCGGCGCCATGGCGGCCCTCTACGCCCGGGAGCGGTTCCTTGGCAAGGGGCAGTTCGTGGAGTGCACGGCGGCGGAAGGCGTCATCCGGATCATCGACTATAACTGGGCATGGCAAGGGATGGACGGCTCCATCCGGCCCCGGTACGGGAACTGGGACCTCGCCATCAACATCTACGCCGTCAACCCTTGCGCCGACGGGCAGATCATGGTCGGCGGCGGGCACGACCGCCTCTGGTTCCGGATCTGGCGGACCGTCGGGAAGGACAAGCCCGAGCTCGAGCAGCACATCTGCGAGGATCCGAAGCTGCGCGTCGTGACCGACCGGCTTCCGCACTACATGCAGGTCGAGACGTACACGACGATGTGCGAGTGGACCAAGGATAAGACCCGCAACGAGGCCGAGACCGCGTTGCAGGCAGAGGAAGTGGCGTCGGGCGGCGTGTCGTTCCTCGACGAGGTGTGCGAGTTCCCGCACTACAAGTACCGCGGCCATGTCGAGATCGTCGACGATCTCAACTTCGGCAAGGTCCTGATCGGAGCGTCGGGCTTCATCGGGATGAACACCCCGGGCCGGATCAAGTGGGTCGGCCGCACGACGGGGCAGGACAACGAGGACGTATTCCGCCGCCTCGCCGGGATTGACCGCGAAGGGCTGACAGCTTTCAAGAAGGGAGGGGTGATCTGATATGGCCATCGACAAAAGCCTGAAGGACATGACATTCGAGGATTACTGTCGGACCGTCTTCAACACGAAGAACCGGTACGACAAGCCCGAGGTCCTCAAGGGGATCCGGGTCGTTTCCACCACCCAGTACATCCTCGGCCCCTCCTGCGCGGCGTACCTCGCCGAGCTGGGCGCCGAGACGATCAAGGTCGAGCTTCCGAAGCGGGGCGAGCCGATGCGGCACACGACCCCCTTCAACGAGCCGTTCCTCTACCCGCTCTCCCGCTGGATGCCGGACAAGGGGACGGGCCTCGGCTTCTTCGGCGCGAACCCGAACGAATACTTCCTCTCGCTCGACTTCCACAAGCCGGAAGCGATCCAGATCATGAAGCGGCTGGCGGCGAAGACCGACGTCTTCGCCGAGAACTACCGGGCGGGCACGTTCGACCGGTGGGGGATCGGGGCCCGGCAGCACGCCCAGGTCAACCCGCGCGTCATCTACCAGTGGATGGGCGGCTTCGGCGGCTGGGGTCCGGGCCGGAACCGCGCTTCGTACGACATCCTCGGCCAGGCGCAGGGCGGCTGCTTCTCGATCACCGGCTGGCACAAGGAGTACGGCGGGATGCCTTCCAAGCAGACGATCTGGATCATGGACTACTGGGGCGGCGCCATCTCCGCGTTCAACATCCTCGCCTGCCTCTACTGGCGGGACAACGTGTCGGGGAAGGGGAACTTCCTCGAATATTCGCAGGTCCACGGCGCCCAGCGCCACCTGACCGACTTCATCTCCATCTACGGGAAGACCGGCGTCGTCCCGCAACGGTTCGGGAACTTCGAGCCGCTGCTGTGCGTGCACGGGATCCTCAAGTGCGGGAAGTCGTCGTACCCGAACTCGAAGAACCCGCAGGAGCAGGAAGTCGGCTTCTGCCTCGTCTCCGCCTACAAGGACGACGATTTCCAGAAGCTGTGCAAGATGATCAACCGGCCCGACCTGGCCAAGAAGTACGCGACCCACTCGGACCGCGTCGGCGCCGATGCGCAGACGGCGATCTACCCCGAGCTCGAGAAGTTCGCGGCCGACAAGACGAAGGAAGAGGTCGACAAGGCCTGCAAGGCGAACGGGATCCTCTCCCAGCCGGTGTGGAACTCCAAGGAAGTGGCGTCGAACGAGCACTGGCACATGCGCGGCACGCTCCAGTGGCTCGACGACCCGACCTTCGGGGACGTCCTGACCCAGGGTCCGGCGTACCAGTTGTCCGACACCCCGGCCCGCGTCCGCTGGGCGTTCAAGCCGGTCGGCGCGGACAACGAGTACATCCTGTCCAAGCTGTGCGGCTACAGCGGTTCCAAGATCGCCGACCTGGAGCAGAAAGAGATCATCTAAAGATAAAGAGAAAAGGGGGGATACGATGCCTTTCAAAGACGCTTCGTTGATTCTTCAGTGCCCAAAGTGTGACGTGATCAACTACCTCGATCCGTTCACATTCTGGAACTTCCATGGAAAGATCAAGTGCGCCGGGTGCGACGTGGTCTACGAATACGCGCTCAAGAACGGCCACCGGCAGGGTCCGGCGAAGGAGACGAAGGGGCCGCACGACAAGCTGCCCGGTTTCGCCCAGACCAAGGACTGGAAGCCGATCACCACGCCCGGCAAGGTGGCGGCGGCGCCCCAGGCCCGGGAAGACTTCCAGGGGAAGCCGATCCCGATCTCGAAAAGCATCCGGGGGAAGCTTGTCTCCGGCAAGCCGCTGACGGCCGCCGAACTGGTGGGGAGCGTCCCCAAGATGTTCTATAACGGCTAATAAGGAGACCCGCCCGAAAGGGACCGGCCCATTAGAGACAGACAGGAGGAGATACCGTGGCGAAAATCGTACCGAATTGCCAGGCGTGCAGTAACTTCATGGCCTCGAAGGACCCCGAGATCAGCAAGGCCTACATGGGGCAGTGCACGAAGCTCGAGTGGCCTTACAATATCAACATTCCCCTCGAGGACGGCATCGAGGGGGAGTGCGGCTTCTACGAGGGGTCCGGCCCGGCCGTGAAGTAAAGTAAAAAGGTTCTTGAACCGACCGTCGCCGGTCTGATAGATTAGCGACGCGGCAAATCCACGGCCGCCTCGGGGGAAATCGGGTGCGGCCGTGGATTTTGTCTTTTTCACGGCGGGTACATCCAGACACCATATCAAAGGAGGGGTACGACGATGAAGGTGGAGTTCTATTACGACAGCACGGTGGCTCCCGGGTCCGCATTCCCCTGCGACAACGCGAAGGCGGTCGCCCTCGTCGAGCAGCTTGCGGCCAAGGGCGTGAATGCGAAGGCAACCGACCTGAAGGGGCAGCAGGTCGCCTTCATGACGTACAACTCGGCGCTGACGGGTCCCAAGGCCCAGGTCCGCGCGGTCTTCGGCGCGAAGGGGGCCCTGCAGGAAGACTTCGGGAAGAACGTGCCGGCCCTCCTCGTCTTCGAGAAGGACGCCGACCGGTACCCGACGGAGGCGTACCCGCGGTCCGACAAGGAGCTCCAACGGCTCCTCGGCTGCGAGGAGGCGTTGCAGAATCTCCTCGCGAAGGCGTGATCCTGCATACCAATCCGGCGGGCGCGGGGCCGGAAACGGCCCTGCGCCTCCGTTCACGAAAGGAGGAGTGATGGCGAAGATACCCGAGAGCTACCTGCCGCCGCCCGAGCTGCGGCCCAAGCGGGTCTACACGCTCGACGAGTTCAAGAACATCCCGCAGAAGTTCAACTCCACCGAGGTCCTCCTCGACCAGACGGCCGCTTCGTTCGGCGACAAGACCGCGATCTACTTCGACGAGCAGCGGATCACCTACAAGCAGCTGCAGGCCAGCGTCAACCGCGTCGCCAACGGGCTGAAGAAGCTCGGCGTGGAGGAAGGCGACCGCGTCCTGATGCGGATGCCCAACATCCCGCCGATCATCGTCTGCAACTTCGCGATCATCAAGATCGGCGGCGTTTCCCTGCCGACCTCGGTCCTGTTCTCGCGGTCCGAGATCGCCCACGTCGCGAACGTGTCGGAAGCGAAGGTGATCATCGTCGCCGCGGTGATGCTGGGAGAGTTGGAGGCCGCGAAGGCCGACCTGAAATTCGTCAAGACGATCGTCGTGGTGGGCGGCGACGAAAACGAGGTCCGGGCGAAGGGGTACGTTCCGTACGCGGACCTGATGAAGAACCCCGACCAGTGCGAGGCGGTCAAGCGCGACCGGATGGACGTCTCCGTCCTCCTGTTCACCTCGGGGACGACCGGCCTGCCCAAGGGGACGGCGCATTTCATGGAAGAGTCGCTGATCGTCGCCGACGGGTTCGGAAAATATTGCTGGGAGGTGTCCGACAAGGACGTGATCGGCGGCCCGGCGCCCCTCGCGATGGCGGCGGGGTACTCCACCGTGGGGGTCATCCCGTTCCGGTTCGGCGCGGGGGTCTCCCTCATCGGGAAGTTCGACCCGGTCTCGATGTTCAAGAACATCCAGAATCACAAGATCACGATCATGACGGCCCTTCCGACCGCGTACCGGAAGATGCTGGCGGACATCAATCCGAAGGACTACGACTACTCCTCCCTCCGGTTCTGCACCGGCGGAGGCGAGGCGCTCACCGCCAAGACGTACCTCGACTGGAAGGCGAAGTTCGGGCTCGAGATCTACGAGGGGCTGGGCACCACGGAGATGATGTTCGTGTTCATCTCCGCCGCGGTGACGAAGAAGGTCAAGCCCGGCCCGATCGGGACGGCGTGCCCCGGCTACGACGTGCGCGTGGTGAACGAGAACTTCGAGCAGGTCAAGCCCGGAGAGGTCGGCAAGATGATCGTCCGCGGGCCCACGGGGACGATCTACTGGAAGGACAACGACAAGCAGAAGTCGTCGGTCCGCGACGGCTGGTGCCTGGCGGGGGACGTGGTCACGATGGACGAGGACGGGTACGTCCAGTTCCTGTCCCGCGAGGATGACCTGATCAAGTCGTCCGGCTACCGGATCGGGCCCGAGGAGATCGAGGAGGCGCTGGTGATGCACCCGTCCGTCGCCGACGCCGGCGTGGTCGGAGTTCCCGACCCGGTCATCGGGCAGAAGACCAAGGCGTTCGTCGCGCTGAAGCCCGGCGTCAAGCCGACCGAGGAGCTGAAAAAGGAGCTCGTCGAGCATTGCAAGGGGAAGATCGCCGTCTACAAGCTGCCGCGGGAGATCGAGTTCATCGACGCGATGCCGCGGACCGCGGTCGGCAAGCTCCTGCGGCGCATCCTGCGCCAGCAGGAAGTCGAAAAGCAGAAGAAGTAAGGCAAGAAGGGACCGCGCAACGACGCGGGATCCCGGCGGGAGGGCCCGGGGGCGTCATGCCCCCGGGCTTTTTTTATGTGAGCGACGTGCCGGACGCGGGCGATTCATCCCCGAGGAACATCCCGACCCGGCGCGTCGACGGGATGTTGTCGAGGATGCATTTCAGGACGGCCAGGATCGGGATCCCCAGCAGCAGCCCCATCCCTCCCCACAGCCATCCGAAGAAGAGCAGGGCGACCGTCGATGCGGTGGCGTTCAGCCGCACCCCGCCGCCCACCAGCTTCGGGGTGAGGTAGTTGGCCGCCACGAGATGGAACAGGGAGACGGAGGCGATCACGGCCAGGAACGGCCCCCCCGACTCGAAGGAGACCAGTCCCACGACGACGCCGGGGAGCAGCGCGAGCGGGAGGCCGAGGTACGGGACGATGCTGAGCGACCCGCTCAGGATCCCGAGGACGACGGGGTACGGTAGTCCCACGAGCAGGAAAACGAGGACGGTCGCGGCGGAGAGGACGAGGGCGATCAACGCGTTCCCGAGGAGGAATTTCCGCATCATCCGCTCGATGTCGACGAGGATCACCCCCACCGTGGCGCGGTGCTCCTCGGGGAAGAGCTCCTGCGTCCGCCGGGTGAGCGGCTCCCGGTCCGCAAGGATGAAGTAGACGAGAAACGGGATGAAACCGAGGGCGAAGAGGACGCCGCTCAGGGAACCGAGCCCCTGGATCAGCGATCCGGCGATCGAGTCCGTGTCCCGCTCGACGCCCGGGGAAGCCGACTTCGGGCGCGCGGGCGCCGCCTGCGGCGCGATGCGCCGGCCCGCCTCGGTGGCCAGGCGGTTCAGTTCCTCGGCTTTTTCCGTGAGGTTTCTCACCATCGGCGCCGTGCGGATCTTCTCGGCGATCGCCGGGATGTCCGCGAGGAAGCTTTCCGCGCGAAGATACGTGGCGTAGAAAAGCCCGTAGAGCATCGCGACGAACAGGAAGACGACGACGGCGCTGGCGTGATGCCGTCGCAGCGGGGTCCGCACGCAGAGCAGGTGGACCACCGGCTCGAGGGCGAAGGCGAGCAGCAGCGCCGAGAACAGGGTGATGAAGACGGAGGCGGCGAAGTGGAGCAGCGCGAGCATCCCGAGGATCGCGAGGACGATGGCGCCGGCGACGATGAGGTTCAGGTCCGGCCAGGCCCGGCGGTCCTCCCTCGCCCCCGGGGAGGACGCCCCGGAGGACGCGTCCCGGTCCGCGGGTCGGGCCGTATCGGGGGGGGGCGGCTCCGTCATTTTTTCACTTTACCGTGTTTCCGCGCTCCCGCCTACGCCCGTTTGACAACGCGTCCCGGAGAGGCGATCCTGTCGGGGAGATGCCGTCCGCCCTCTCGCACACCATCGAGATCCGCGTCCGGTTCGGAGAGACCGATCCGTACGGAGTCGCGTACTTCGCCGCCATCCTCGACTACTTCAAGCGGGGAATGGACGAGTTCCTGCGGTCCCGCGGGCTCTCCCCCGACCTCGCATACCGGAACCGGAAGAGGAACTACGGATTCCCCGTCGTGGCGACGAACTGCCGTTACCGGGCCCCGGTCCGGTTCGACGACCTGCTGATCCTGCGGACCCGCGTCGTCCGGGTGGAAAAAAGCGGCGCCACGTTCGGCTTCTCCCTCTTCCGCACGGAGGCGGGGAAGGACATCCTCGCGGCCGAAGGGCGGGTCTCGTGCCGCTCCATCGACGCCTCCTGGAAGCCGATCCCCCTGCCCGCGGAGCTCGGAAGCATCCTGTCATCCCGCTGAGGGAGCTCGTGCCGCGTCGAGCTTCTCCCGGAACCGGGCCGTCAGGGCCGCCACCGCCGGCGGGGGAAGCTCTCTCCCCTCGATCTTGAAGACGTCGGCGCCCGCGGCGATCCAGACAGGCAGTTCGTCCACGAGGGAGTGCGCCGCCGCCGGGACCGGCAGGCTCCGGCAGACGAACCGGCAGCTCCCCCCCCGTTTCGCGGAGGCCGTCCCGCCCCCGGCTCCTTCCACGGCGTATCCCGTCAATCCGCACTTCCCGTGGAGGAGGAACTCCGGGCGGCAGTGGGCGAAGACCTCGATCCGGAGCCCCGACGCCCGCTTGATGGGGGGGATCTCCTCCGGGCGGACCGCCGAGGGGAGGACGACGGCGTCGGCCCCCAGCTCCCGGTACGCCCGGGCATCCTCGGGGTTCATGACGGAGAGCCCGACGGAGGCGCAGATCGGCAGGCCGGGGAGCTCCCGCCGCACCAGGGCGACCGCCCCGGGATCGTTCAGGATGACCTCGTCGATCCCCGCGTCCCGAAGGCGGCGCAGCGATGCCAGAAAGGCGGGGAGCTCTCCCGTCGGCGGGATGGCGTTGACCGCCGCGTGCAGGAGCGCTCCCGCCCGGCGGCAGACGGAGACCGCCGTGCCGATCGACTCGAGGGGGAGCCCCGCCCGCCCCCCCCGGGAGAGGGACCGCACCCCGACGTAGACGGCGTCGGCGCCCGCCGACAGCGCCGCCTCGACCGCGGGGAGAGACCCCGCGGGAGCGAGAAGTATAGGAAATGCCGGGGATACCGGGGACGCTTGGGCCATATGCGGTATTATATAACCTAACGGGGGGCAGGATTTTTTTGGTTGACTTGAGGCGATTCCTGAGTATCGTAGTGTCGATTGTATACAAGATACATCCCCGAGGCATGGAGCCGTTCCCCCTCGGCGCGGCGGAAATAAAACGCGCCGGGCGACCGCTACACGCCCATCCTCCGGCATAACGAGGGGCAGGGAGAAACGATGCTGGTCGATTTCGCAACGGTCCTTGTGTTCATCGTGCTGGGTGCGGTCACCGTCGCCCTCATGCTCGGGCTCTCGCGCTGGTTCGCCCCGAGCGCGCCGTCGTCGGTGAAGCTCTCCACCTACGAGTGCGGGGAGGTGCCGTACGGCTCTTCGTGGGTGCAATTCAACATCCGGTTCTACGTGGTGGCGCTCATCTTCATCATCTTCGACGTCGAGGTGGCGCTCCTGTACCCCTGGGCCGTCGTCTTCCAGCGGCTCGGCTTCCTTGCCTTCGTCGAGGCGTTCATCTTCATCGTGATCCTCCTCGCCGGGCTGGCCTACCTGTGGAAAGAGGGCGACCTCGAATGGGTCCGCACCCTGCAGGACACCCCGGCCGGGAAAGGCGCGAAATGACCCACGACCCGTCGCACGGCAAGGGAGGAGCGGGGGCCTCCGCCCCTACCGGTGCTTCGGCCGCCCTCGGGCCCGAGGCGCACGTCCTGGTCGGAAACGCCGACCTGTTCGTCAATTGGGCGCGCAAGTCCTCCCTCTGGTACCTCCTGTTCGCCACGGCGTGCTGCGGCATCGAGCTGATGCAGGCGGGCGCCTCGCGGTACGATCTCGACCGGTTCGGCGCCGTGTTCCGCGCCACCCCCAGGCAGTCGGACCTGATGCTGGTGGCCGGCACGATCACGCACAAGATGGCGGACCGGGTGAAGCGCCTCTACGAACAGATGCCGGAGCCGAAGTACGTGATCGCCATGGGGTCGTGCGCCAACACCGGCGGCCCGTTCTACAAGGATTCGTACTGCGTGGTGAAGGGCGTGGACCTGCTGATCCCCGTGGACGTCTACATCCCCGGATGCCCCCCGCGTCCCGAGGCGCTGATCGACGGGATCATGGCACTCCAGAAGATCATCATGCGGAAGAAGAATTACGGCGCGAAGGCGTAAAGGGAAAACCGACCCGGTGGAAGCGCAGGCGATCTTCGACACGCTGAAGGGGAAGTTCGGCGACGCCGTCGTCGAATTGCAGGGGGAGGGTTTTTCCCCCCCCTTCGTGGTCGTCGCCCCCGCGGCGGTGAAGGAGGTCTCCCGGTTCCTCAAGGAGGACCCGGACCTCTCCTTCGACTCCCTCATGTGCCTGTCCGGGGCGGATTACAAGGACAAGTTCGCCGTGGCGTACCACCTTTACTCCATGAAGCACCGGCACGCGATCGGCCTCAAGGCGATGCTCCCCCGCGAGAACCCGTCCCTCCCCACGGTGGAC
>Ga0154408_165_pt1 | contig 77671 bp, 73 predicted proteins | sample RifGroB2_FD_115912 | JGI IMG/M metagenome (GOLD analysis project Ga0154408, IMG submission 115912) | Deltaproteobacteria bacterium GWB2_65_81 | reverse complement strand
TCAAGGATACCCCGGTACTGCTTTCCGTGTCTTCCAAGGTCAGCCGGGTGGTGGTCCACCTCCATGCCAGGTCCGTGTCCAGGTTCTGCGTCGTCGTTTCATTCAACACGTCGGGGGGGATCCCCGACAGGAAGTCCTGTTTCGAATTGGAATACCTGTAGTCGATCCTCCAGGCGGACCACAGGTACAGCCCGGCCCCGTAGGATTGGGCGTACGTGGCGTCATCGAAGGCCGGGTTGCTGAGATATGTGTAGTTCACGAGGACGGTCTGGCCTTCCGCGATGGCACCGAAGGGTGCACGGCTGATCCTCACGGACGTCCCGAGGATCTCGATTCGATAATCCGTATCCAAAAGGTAAACGATGCTGCGGTCGGCGCTGGTGACGACGATGGAGGACAACTCCACGTTCCGGTTGTTGAGAAGCGTAACATCGCCGGTGCGAAGAATATGGGCCTCGTCGATCACCGGAAGAAACTCTTCGCCAATGGATCGGGTGGTTACGGTGTAATCGTGCCCCGTATTGGCGTACAGCGTCCCCCAGGGGATCCGGCGTTGGTAACCGAAGTTGAGATTCCCCCCGTAGATATTCTCCCCTCGGGAAGAGTGGCTTCCCCTTCCTGATGCCGAGGTCGTCAGGTTTTCATAGAGGAGGTGGGAAAAGCCGGCGGAGGCGGACGTGGTGTCGACGCGGGTATCCCCCGATGCATCGCCAGTGTACGTGAGTTGGTAGTTGGTGCTGAAGTTCCTGGTGTGCTTCCAGTTCAGGGACTCCGACAGAGAGATGCCGGAGGAACGGTACAGATCGCTTTCCGACCATCGGTAGTTCAGACCGGAGTTCAGCAACATCCTTCGGTCCGGCGTGATCCGGTAACTGTTCTGCGCCCCCCCCGCGAAATTCTCTGTATGGATCGTCGTGCCCTGCGACGTCCTGTCCAGGGCCGTATACGTCGCAGCGAGGTTCGTGTCGTTGCTCTTCTCCTCATGCCGCGTCTGAAGGCGGACCTCGTCCCGGCTTTCCTCCGAATCGAAAAACCCGGTCTGGTCCAACATCGTGTGGACGTACGCCAACATCGTGGGAAGCATTCTGTTTTTCAGCATCAGCGTCGCCCCGTACGTGTCGCTCTCGGTTTCCGATCGGCCGGCGAGGCTGCTGGTCAATACGGACCGTTGTCTCCTGCCGAACAGGCTCAGGGTTACCGGTTTGTACGGAAGTAACGTGAGATCAAGCGAGTATCCCAGCAGAAAGGAGTCGTGAGCGACCCGCCTTCCAGGGTCCGATTTCTCGACCGTCTGCTCCCATTCGGGAGAAAGCCCGAGGGTGTAGGTGAGAAAGGCGGGGTGGAACCCCCATCCCGCGGTTTGCAGGTCTACCTTTTCCTTCAAGGCATGGGAGCTGTTTTTCGTGGCGATGAACGGCCCCTCCCTTTTCTCGGATTCGAAATCATACGTCAGATCGAGGGCGAGTTGCGGCCGCTCGATCAAGTAGGACCTCCCCCCATATTCCGCCGACGCGTTGTTCGACATCGCGACCGCTTGCAGGAAAATCAGGAAGAGGACGGCCGGAAGAAGGACGGCGTACCGGGCATGGATCACGTGCAACGACCCTTCACCATGACTCACGGTGCTCCGCCATCAGCATGCGGCTGTTCCTGCCGACATGGGCGTTGTGGCAGGAAAGGCACTCCTTCTTCCCTTCATGCAACGCCTTGTTGTAGATGAACCCCCCGGTATGGCATCCGAGACACAACGCATTGGCCTTTTTCATGAGGAGATACGGTTCCGGGGAACTGTGCGGGCCGTGGCACTGGGTGCAGAGGCCGGCGCTCACCGGGCCGTGGACCCAGAGACCGTTCCTTCGCGCCGTTTCCGGGGATTTCGTTTCGTGGCAGCCGACACACAACTCGCGCAACGGGGCGACCAGTTTCCCGGGGACGATCCCGGGTTTTGCGATGGAGCCGGCGGACTTCGCCTCTTTTGCAAACCCCCGGAATCCCCCGGTTTCAGAGATTTGATGGCAGAGATAACAGGCGCCCGAGGCGTACGGTCCGTGGGAGAAGCGGGTCGCCTTGATGACCGCCCTTCTCTTCGGTCGCTTCTTCTCCTCCGCCGCCTTTTTTCCCGCCTCCTTCTCCTTTTCCGCCGTTTTTCCCCCGTCGTCGAGGGGGGGAACCCCGGTGAAGAAGAAGGTCAGAACCTTATGTTTCGCATATCGATCACACCCTGAACCGCACGCAACGATCAGACTCGCCGCCAGCACAAGGAGGATCGATCTACTTCGTCCCTTCATTTCCTTCTTTCCTGGCGGGGGGCTCCGCGGGGATCGGTTTCCGTTCCACCACGGGAAGGGGCGCACCGACCCACTCCCCGAAGCCGTAGACGTTCACCTTCTTGTCCCCCAGCAGGTTGCCGACATAGACCAGGTACCTCACCTTGAAGTCCTTGTCGACGTACTTGTTGAAAAATTCCACGTTTTCGTAATCGACGAACAGCGACGACGGAAGGTACATGCTCCCCGTGTGCGGCCCGTACCCCCCGAAGAAGAGGAGGAGGTCGGTCGTCTTGCCGTCGAAGATCTGGGCGTTCTCGAAGGCTGCGTCCACGGCGTAGATCAACCCGCCCCGGTCGACGGCGATCCCCTTGGGCCGGGCAAACCCGCCGAGGGTGTCCCCCTGGTAGCCATAAGTTTTCAGGTACTTCCCGTTCGGGTCGAACTTCTGGATCCGGAAATTGAAGGAGTCGTTGACATAGAGATTGCCGTCAGGATCGACAGTGACATGCGTGGGCCTGTTGAACTTCCCTTCCTCCTCGCCGGGTCCCCCGATCGTTTGAACGGTCTTTCCGGTATTCTTGTCCATCACAACCACTTTATGGTCGGGAAAATCAGCCACATAGATTCTGTCCTTGTAGACCGCCACATCCATCGGCCGTTTCAACTGGTCCTTCTCACCGTACGCCTTCAGGAACTTATTCTCCTTGCCGAAGACGACGATCTGCTTCCTTTGCCCGTCGGCGACGTATTTTACGTCATCCTCTGTGACCCATAATCCGAACGGGTCTCCGAGGGCCCCTTCCCTTTCGTCCTTGATAAAATCCAACTTTTGCTTCACCAGGTCGAGGACCAGCACTTTCTTGTACGTCCGGTCGAGGATGTAAATCTTCCCCCCGGATGCCGCGATGCTCTGCGGTCTCGCGATCCGTGTTTTTCCAGGACGTTTCCCGATCAGCCACTCCTGCAGCGCGCCCGCTTTCTTTCCCCCGATATCCTCTTCGGAGTTGATGGAAAGAAGGAACTGCAACCTCGGTTGCTGGGGAAGCGGAGGGAAAAAGGCGGTCTCCACCTTCTTCCCCGTGTGGGCGCAACCGAAAAAGAGCAGGGGCATCAGGATCAGTAACCACTTCTTCTTCATGCGTATCCGTCCTTTTACTTCCCGGTTTTTCCCTTGCCGCAAAATCTCCTCAACTCGTCGGCCGCGGCGTCCATCCCCTCCCTCGGCGTCGTGAGAATCCCGTTTTCCGCAGGGGCGCACCGGTCGTAGGAAACCGGGATGTGGCACGCCGGGGCGCACGTTCCGCCCGCCTCCGTCTTTTCATACTTCAACGGGAGGGTCGTTCCCCCGAAGACAAAGTCTTCCCGGACGAGTTTTTTCTGCCGGGACCCATGGGGGGTGTGGCAGGCGGTGCACCTCCTCCCCTTCGCACGGTTCACGTGCCGGTAATGGAGGTTCAGGTTGCCGTTCCGGAACGCCGTGTCCGCGAGCGTCCTCGGCTTGCTGAAGGCGTCGGCGGAGTGGCACGAAAAGCACAATCCGTAGGTGTTGTCCGAGTAGGAGGCGTAAAACTCCCACGGATAGTTCTCCGTCAGCAACCGGGGGGTCACCGAGGCGTGCGGCAGGTGGCAGGCGCCGCAGTCGCCTTCGCCGAAGGGCGGGTGGAGAACGGCCTCCTTGTCGTCGAAGATTCGCTTGATCGCGGGGAGCGTGCGCCCCTGGGTGGCCTTCAATTGGGCGGAGTGGCAGGAGAAGCAGAGTCCCGGCGCGTTTTTCGCCAACAGGCGTGGATTCTCCGAGGAGTGCGGATTATGGCACCCCGTGCACTTCCCCGCGGCCACCGGGCCATGCGTGGTTTTCCCCCGGAACTTGCCGGCGTCGTGGCATTGGAAACAGGTATCCGATAGATTGGAGGGCAACGGTGAAAACACGTGCCGGTTCTTCCCTGTGGGCAAATGGCACACTTCCGTACAGGATGTCCCGTCTTTCGCCGCTTCGTGCACATGCTTCTTATTCGATAATTCCGCGTGGCAGGAGGAGGTGATGCATGAGGCAGAGGTGTCGATCGGAAAATCCTTCCCTTGCGCGAAGGAGGAAGGAAGAAGTGCGAATAAAATAAACCACAATGAGGCAAACAGCGAGAAGGGGTATGTCATCCGTCTGTCGTCCATCGGCTCCCTCGAAGACATCGGTCGCAATCTTTTCACCGCAAGAGGAACGGGGAGGCTTGAAACTTCAAGCCTCCCCGTTCCGTGCAACCGATGGCAGTGCTCTGCTTTACTTGATGTGACAGGTCAGGCAGAGGCCGGAAGCCAGACCGCCTGTGAGCTGGGTGGAGTTGGCCGTCCTCAGCAGATGGGTGCTCGCCACGCTTTCCTGGTCATGGACGTCATGGCAGGTGGAGCACTGGACCTTGCCGTTATCCAGCGTGGAAGCCACCGTGGCGCCGTTGTTCCAAGTTGCAGTTGCTGGGTCCTTTAACCCGGGATCGGCTGTTCTGTCGTATACGATGGAAATCGGATGGGTTCCCCGAAGGTCCGGATTGGTGCCGTCGGTGAAACCGGGGACCTTGAATCCTGCATCATAATCCACGATATTCTTGGTGATGCCAACAGCACCCGCTCCATGCCCGTCGAAGGCGTCGATTGCGACTGACCCGTCGTGACAGCCTAGGCAGAGCTTTGCCGTACCATCAGGCTGCGAGGAAACCGTACCGTTGATGGTATCACTCCATGTCGGGCTGTACATCGTGTAGGTGGCCGTGCTCACATTGTGGTTCCACAGCAGCCCGTTCAAGTAGTTCTGTGCGGGCTTACCGTGGTCATGGGGTACGTGGCACACGCGGCAGATTTCCTGCCTTGTGTTCCATGCATTTTCTCCAATTCCACTCGAGAAGTCGTGCGGGCTGCCGACGATACCCGCACCATCGCCGTTCGCAAAAACGAGCGCGGTCATCCCCGCCACGAAGGCGACCGCCAACACCCCTACCAGAGCCTTCTTCATCTTCCTTCCTCCATTTGCTCCGGCGGCCCGGCCGTCCCCATGGGACCCGTTGGCTTTGTGTCCCCGCCTCGCGACGGGTTTACCGTTTTCGGAGGAGTCTGTGGGTTTGATCTCGACAACCAACGTACCGGTATACCCCGCTCACCCCATTGCCGGATCCTGTCCCCCTCTTCCGACCACCCCCCTCCATCCATGCAATTTCAACGCACCTGCCAAAGCAACCGGTCGATAACCACCGGTTCGTCACCGACCCGGCGGATATCCATGTCCGTTTTATTGGATAGTTGGAGACATGGTGCGTCACTATGCAGCAACGCCCATGCCAATAGACAATACACAGGAAAATCAATGGATTACAAAAGAAATACCCCTGATATTTGCCGGAATGGCAAAAGCCTTTGCCGTTTTGGCAAAACAGGCCCCTCGGGAACCCCTCCGGTTACCCGCTCTTCTCGAACTGCAGGGCGTACAGGCGGCGGTAGATCCCCCCGGCGGCCATCAACTCCGCGTGGGTCCCCGACTCCCGCACCTTCCCCTTGTGCATCACGATGATCCGGTCGGCGGACAGGACCGTCGACAGCCGATGGGCGACGACGAGGGCGGTCCGGCCGGGGAGGATCTCCGCCAGCGCCTCCCGGATCCGGCCCTCCGTCACGGGGTCGACGCTCGACGTCGCCTCGTCCAGCAGGAGGATGCGCGGCTCGCGCGCCAGCGCTCGCGCGAACGACACCATCTGGCGCTGCCCCGTCGACAGCCGCACCCCGCGCTCCCCGACGTCCGTCGCCATCCCCTCTCCCCACTCCCGAGCGAACCGGTCCACGCCGACGGCCGAGAGCGCCGCGGAAACCGCGGGGCCGCCCGCGGCGACGTTCTCGATCACCGTCCCCGGGAAGAGGAACGGTTCCTGGAGGACCAGGGAGAGCATCCCGCGGAGTTCCTCCCGCGGAAACTCCCGGATCTCCCGCCCGAACAGGTAGATCTGCCCTCGTCGGATCTCGTAGAACCGGAAGAGCAGGGAGAGGACCGTTGTCTTCCCCGCGCCCGTCGCCCCCACGATCGCACCGGTCTGTCCCTCCTCGAGGACGAAGGAGACCCCGCGCAGGACCGGCGGCCCCTCCAACCCCTGGGCGAGCCCGTACCCCTCGGGTTTGGGGTACGCGAACCAGACGTCCCGGAATTCGATCGCGGGGACGGGGGCGCTTCCCGTCGCGACGCTTGCCGGCGCGGGACGGGAGGCCGCGGGCGCGTCGTCCCGGTACTCGGGGGAGAGTTCCGCGTCCAGGATCTGGAAGATCCGCTCGGAAGAGGCCAGCGCGGACTGCAGGATGTTGTACTTGTCGCTCATGTCCTTGATGGGGTTGTAGAACTTCTGGGCATACTCGAGGAACGCAACGAGCGTCCCGAAGGTGATCGCCCCCGAGAGAAGGCTCACGCCGCCACGCCACAGCAGCAGCGCCACCGCCACGGAGGCGAGCATCTCCACCCCGGGGAAATAGACGGAGTAGAAGTTCGTCAGGCGGATGTTCTCCGCGGCGTATTCGTCGTTCAGCGCGTCGAAGCGCCGCTCCGATTTCCCTTCCCGGACGAACGCCTTCACCACCGGCACGCCCGTCACGTGCTCCTGGAGGAACGCGTTGAGGCGCGCGAGCTTGCGCCGGGCCTCCCGGTTCGCGTCGCGGATATACTTTTTGAGCAGCTCGACGAACAGCACCAGGACCGGGAGGACCGAGAAGACGACCAGCGCGAGGCGGAAGTTCATCCCCAGGAGGATCGCCGCCGTCCCGACGAGCACCGCCGCGTCGCCGACGGTCGACACCAGCCCCGAGGAAAGGAGCTCCTGCAGCGCCTCGACGTCGGAGGTCAGGCGGGTCATCAGCCGCCCCGTGGGCGTACGGTCGAAGTAGGCGACCGGGAGACGCTCCATCCGGGCGAACATCTGCCGCCGGAGCGCGAGGATCACCCGTTGCCCGAGGACCGACACCGCGTACATCTGCGCGTAGAGGAACCCCATCGCGCCGGCCAGGGCGGCGAGGTACAACAGGACCCATCCCTCCATCCCGCCGAGGTGGCCGGTGGTCACGTGCCGGTCGATGACGATCTTGATGATGTACGGCCCCGACAGTTGGCAGAAGGTCCCGCACAGCAGCGCCGCGAGGGCCCCCGCGAGGATCCCGCGGTGGGGCGCGACGTAGCGGAGAAGCCGCCCCAGAAGCCGCCAGTCGACCCCTTGCGTCTCCGCCCGGTCCTCCAGGAAGAAGGGTTCGGAAGGAGGATTCATGGCGACTCCTCCAGCTCGCGGGCGAGCATCTGGCGGGAGTACAGATCGTAGTACACCCGCCGGAGGGAGAGAAGTTCGTCTTGCGTCCCCTCCTCGACGATCCGGCCCCCGGCCAGGACCAGGACCCGGTCGCACCGCGAGAGGGAAGCCATCCGGTGCGTGCTGAACAACACCGTCCGCTCCCCCCGGACCGGGAGGATCCCCTCGAAGATCTCCCGCTCCGTCTCCGCGTCCACGGAGGAGAGCGCGTCGTCCAGGAGGAGGACGGGCGCCCCGGCGCACAGCGCCCGCGCGATGGTTACGCGCTGCTTCTGTCCCCCGGAAAGGGATACCCCCCGCTCCCCCACAACCGTGTCGAATCCCCGCGGCAGCTCCCCGATCTCGTCCAGGAACCGGGCCAGGCCCGCCGCCTCCCTCGCCGCGCCCGCGTCGGGGACCTCCCTGCCGAAGCAGACGTTCTCCAGGACGGAGTCGGAAAAGAGGAAGGGGTCCTGGGCGACCAGGGCGAAGCGGCGGCGAAGCTCCGGCAACGGAATCCCCGAGACGTCCCTCCCCTCCCAGAAGATCGTCCCGGGAGGGATGGGGTACATCCCGAGGAGGAGGGAGAAGAGAGTGCTCTTTCCTCCGCCGGTGGGGCCCACCAGCCCCACCACCTCTCCCCGCCGGACGGAGAAGGAGACTCCCCGCAGCGCTTCGCCGCGTTCCCCGTGCCCGTGGGAGAAGACGAGCCCGCGGACCTCGAGGAGAGGGGCCGAAGTCGCCGCCCCCGCCGCGTCGGTCGCCGGCCGGGGCAGGTTCTCTCCGGGTTCCTCGTCGGTTTCGGGAAACTCCGCGGGGAGCCGGAGAAACTGGTTGATCCGCCCCATCGCGGCGTTTCCCCGCTGGAAGAGGTTGATCACCCACCCCATCGCCATCGTGGGGAAGGAGAGCATGGCGAGGTACGCGTTGAAGGCGACGAAACCTCCCAGGGTCAGCGTGCCATGGACGACGGCCCGCCCCCCGAGGTACAGGACGAGGGCCATCCCGACCCCGGCGAGCAAACCGATCGCCCCGTGGAACGCCGCGGAGGTCCGCGCGACGGCGAGGTTGTTCCGGAAGTACTCCTCGCAATCCCTTGCGAACCGCTCCTCCTCCCTCGCCTCGAGGGTGAACGCCTTCACGATGCGGATCCCCGACACGTTCTCCTGCAGCGTGCCGTTCATCGACGCCAGCGACTCCTGGACCTTGCGGTGCTGCCGGTGGAAGGCGCGGCCGTATTCCCTGGACAGCAGCACCACCACGGGGGCGATCAGCAGGGACACGAGCGTCAGCGACGGGCTGATCCGGAGCATGAAGGCGACCGCCAGCAGCCAGGCGATGGAGGTGCCGATGAGGGTGAGCAGGCCGGGCCCCAGGAACAGCCACACGGCCGAGAGGTCGTTCGTCAGGCGCGACATCACGTCTCCCGTCGGCGTGGACTGGAAGAAGGGGATCGGCAGCCGGATCACGTGGGAGAAGAGGCGCCGCCGGACCTCCCGTTCCACCTCCCGGGCCGTCAAGAGGAGGGATCGGCGGGCGAGGAACCGGAACGACGCATGGAGAATGGAGAAGAGGATCATGAATCCCACGGCCCGCAGCAGCGGCCCCTTGCCGGGAAGGGCCCCTGCCCGGGCGGTGGAGACGGCGTCCACCGCTTCCCGGATCATCCAGGGGACGAGGAGGCCGAAGACGCTGGAGACGGCCAGTCCCAGGACGCAAAGGGCGTAGGGCCCCTTGTGACGGGCGAGGTGCGGGCGGAGGGTGAGCAGTTCGCGGATGGTTCAGGGCCTCCCGATCGGGAACGGATCCACGGTGAAGCAGAGGAGGAACAGGAGGCACGACGCCGCGCCGAACGCGCGCCGCATCGGGGAGAGCGGCACATCCTCGTAGATGGGCCGGGGGTGCGCCGTCCCCATGAGGAACAGGAGCACCGCCCAGACGAACCACCCGTTGCTGATCAGGCCCATCAGCAGCAGCGCGTAGGGGACCAGCCGGGCGACCCTCGCGAACCGGTCCCCGAACAGTGCGAAGGCGATGTGACCGCCGTCCAGTTGGCCGGCGGGGATCAAATTCATCATGGTGATCAGCAGTCCCAACCACCCCGCGTACGCCACAGGGTGGAGGATCACGTCGTATCCCGCGGGGACCCCGCCGAGGACGAGCCGCGAGAGGAGCTTGAACAGGAGGGATTCCCCCAACATCGTTCCCATCCCTCCCGTGGTCCGCCGGATCTCCGAGATCGCGAGCCCGGCGATCAGGACGGGGATGGCGACCGCCGCCCCGGCGAGCGGCCCCGCGGCGCCGATGTCCATCAGGGCGTTCCGGTCGGGAAACGGGGACTTCAGCCGGATGACCGCCCCCATCGTGCCCGGCAGCGGAGGGATCGGGAGAAACGGAATGAAGTACGGAGGGGTCGTCCACACGCGATGCCGCCGCGCCGCCGTGTAGTGCCCCATCTCGTGCACCCCCAGGATCGAAAGGAGCGGCACGTTGAACATCAGCCCCATCGGGAGGTCCGACGGCCGGGCGAGCGGGTCCCCTCCCGCGAGGTACGTCCCCGCGATCAGGGTGGTGGAAAACGTGACCAGGAACAGCAGGGCCGGGACCACCGTGAAAATCCCTCTTTTCTTTCGACGGATTTCTTGTTACCTGTTACATAATAAGATCGCCTGCAGGGAGGCCGGGTTCCCGCCATGAATCCCCTTGACGACATTCCACGGGGGACGGAGGTCCTCCTCCACATCTGCTGCGCCCCGGACGCCGCCTACGGCGTTCGGTCGCTGCGGGACCGATTCGACGTCGCCGGCTTCTTTTATAACCCAAACATCCATCCCCGGGAAGAATTCCGGAAACGTCTCCTCTCGACCCTCGACCTGCAGGAGAAGGTCCCCTTCCCCTTGCTGGTGGGGAACGGCGGGGAGGCGGCGTGGGAGGATGCCGCGCGGGGGATGGAGGATGAACCCGAGCGGGGACGCCGGTGCGAGGCGTGCGTGCGGATGCGGCTGCGGGAAACCGCGAGGAAAGCGGTGGAACTCGGGATGCCGGCGTTCGGGACGGTGCTGACCGTCAGCCCGAAAAAGGACGCCGCGATGGTGAACCGCGTGGGACGCGAAGAAGGCGCGCGTACCGGCGTCCGCTTTGCCGAGGCGGACCTGAAAAAGGGGAACGGAACCCTGGAAAGCGTCCGCATCAGCAAGGAGCTGGGGCTCTACCGCCAGCGGTACTGCGGGTGCAGGTACTCTTTCCGATAGGGAAAGGACTGGCGGAAGCGGGAGGGAATCGAACCCACCGGAGACGTTTCCGCCTCCCGACCGGATTTGAAGTCCGGGGGGGCCACCAGCGCCCCATCCGCTTCCTTCCATGGGCCGTAACGTTTCGTGCCCTGCCCGCCGATAATACACCAAGTGGGCATTTTCGCGGACAGGGAAAGGAGGGATCAATGCGACGGATTCTCCTGGCAGTGACCGTAGCCGCGGTCGTCCTGGTTTCGGCGGGGAGCGCAATCGCGGCTTCGGGGTTCGAGGTGGGGGTCCGCGGCGCATACTGGTTTCCCAAACTGACGGGCACCGCCCGGACCACGACGAACGGCGTGCCCGAAACCCTGCTCGACGTGGAAGCCACCCTCGGGATGAAGGACGAGGACATCCCCTTCGGGGAGGCGTTCCTGCGTCTCGGAGGCGCCACGTTGCGGATCGGCTATACCGAGCTCGCCTTCGACGGGGACAGGACGCTTGCCGACGCCATTACGTTCAACGGCCGGACGTTCACCGCCTCCGACAACGTCGTCTCGAGGCTCGACATGAAGATGCTGGACGGCGAACTACAGATCGACCTCCTGCGGCCGGACGTCGCTTTGGCGAACTTCAACATCGGCCTGATCGTGAAGGTGAAGTACGTGGACGGAGAGATGGAGATTCGCAGCGCCTTGCAGCCGGCGACCGCGAAGGATTTCAAGGCGCCGATCCCGATGATCGGCGTGGCCGCCGGAGTCGGGGCTCTCAAGGACATGGTGCGGGTGGACGCCCGGGCGTCCGGAATCGCCTATTCCGGGAACCACCTGTACGACGCGGACGTCTACGCCTCGTTCGCTCCCCTGCCGTTCGTCCGGATCCAGGGCGGGTACCGGCACATCGATCTGAAGATCGACGAGGACGACGCGCTGGCCTCCTTCAAGCTGAGCGGACCGTACGTCGGGGCGCAGGTCTCCTTCTGAGCGGAGGCCCGGGAAACGGATCCCGGGAAAAAATCGTTGAACGTAGGACGCCGGAAGGTACAATAGATCTTCCGAGGGCGCTTAACTCAGCGGTAGAGTGCCACCTTCACACGGTGGAAGTCACAGGTTCAAATCCTGTAGCGCCCACCATTCTACTTTACGCCCCGCAGGATGCCGACCCCGCGTGCGTCGGGTGGGTCGGCGGAGATTTTCCGGAATCCCGCCGCCTTCATCATCGCCGCGATCTCCCGGGACGTGTACGCCCGTCCCCCCCCGGTCACCGCCACCATGTGGACGGAGAAGAAGACCGGCCCCGGCGGGGAGGTCTTCCCCTCCGCGAGCAGGAACTCCTGGACCGCCACCCGTCCGCCCGGGGCCAGGGCGGAGCGCGCCCGTCGCAGCAGTTTCACGCAGTCCGTCCCGGAGTAGGCGTGGAGGATCTGCGAGATCCACGCGAAGTCGTACGGGCCGCCCAGGGGGTCCGCGAGAAAATCCCCCTCCACCAGGCGTACCCGCTCCGCAGCTCCCCTCTCCCGAAGGATCTTCCGCGCGACCCGCAGCGTCGCCTGCGTGTCGAAGACCGTGATCTCCGCGCCCGGGCAGGCGTCGGCGAACGCGACGGCGTACGTCCCCGGTCCGCCGCCGAGGTCCAGGACGCGATCCCCCCGCCGGAGCAGGATCCGCCCGGCAACGACCGCCGCCCGCTCGCGGGCGATTTCCTCCATCCCCCGGATGAAGTTCTCCTGCCAGGACCCCTCCGCACCCCCTCGAGGCGTCCGCCCCGCCCGGACCGCATCGGAAAGGCGCCCCCACTCTCCCCACCCGTCGAGGTGGTGGAGGAGGATCGATTCCATCGAGCGCGGCCCCGGGAGCAGGAGGTCACGGGCGGGTCGCGCATTCCGATAAGATTTCCCCCTTTTCACGACCAGCCCCAGTGCCGTCAGCGCATCGAGGAGGACGGAAAGCTTCCCGGGGTCGGCGCCGATCCGGCGCGCCAGCGCGGACGCGTCGCACCCCCCGGTCGACAGCCCCCGGAACACCCCGAGATTCAGCCCGGCGAACAGGATCATCGCGCGCTGGTAGGCATGTCCCACCGCCATCAGGTCATCCGCGTCCCGAACCGGCCCCATCCGCGTCACCTCTCCCGCGTTCCCCGGATTTTCCGAAGGGCCGCCGACCCTTCCGCCGCGTCCACGACATCGTACCCCGAGGCGCGGATCCGTTCCCGCAGCGCATCCGCCGCGCGGTAATCGCACGCCCGCCTTCGGGCGTCCCGTTCCCGCGCCATCGCCTCGACCTCGGGAGGAACCCCTTCCGGCTCCCTCCCGGACTCGGCGGCGGGGAGCAGGCCGACGGCGAGGATCCGGTCCCACTCCGCCGCCAGCGCCCGGGCCGCTTCCCCCCCCACCCCGGAGCGCGGCGCCTCGTGGGCGACCGCGACGGCCCGCGGCAGGTTCAGGTCGTCCGAAACCGCGGAGCGGAACTTGTCGCGAAGCGCCGCCGCCGCATCCTCTCCGGCGGTTCCCCGTTCCGCGGCCTTCGCGTAGGCGCCCCGCAGACGCGAAAGGGCGCGAGCGGCCGCCGCCTGCCCCTCCCAGGTGAAGTTCATCGGGGTCGCGTAGTGAAGGGTCAGGCAGTAATACCGGAATTCGGCGGCGGAGGTTCCCTTCCCCCCGGACGGCGGGCCGGCTTCGAGGTCGTCCAGGGTGTACTCGTTTCCCGCCGACTTGGACATCTTCCTTCCCTCGACCAGCAGGTGCGCCGCATGGATCCAGTGGGCGGCGAACCGCTTCCCCGTTGCCGTCGTGGCCAGGGCCCGGGAGTTCTCATGGTGAGGAAACCGGAGGTCGATACCGCCCACGTGCAGGTCGAACTCGGGCCCGAGATGCTTGATCGCCATCGCCGCGCACTCCGAGTGCCAGCCGGGCCATCCCCTCCCCCAGGGACTGTCCCACTGGAACTCGCGTCCCGGCTCGGCGGGCATCCATAGGACAAAATCCTCCGGACGCCTCTTGCGGCGGTGGCCCTCCGGATCCGTTCGCTCCGCGGGCGTCCCCTCGCCCAGGGCGGTTCCCGAGAAAGCTCCGTACCCCGGAACCTTCGACACGTCGAAGTAGATATACCCGTCCCCCCCGTAGACGGCGCCCCGGTCCTCGAGGGCCAGGACGAGCGCGATCATCTCGGGGACATGTTCGGAGGCGCGCGGATAGACGTCCGCCGGGAGAAACGCCATCCTCCGGCAATCCCTGAAGTAGGCCTCCGTGAAGAACGCGGCGATCTCCCGCGCCGACTTCCCGGCCGCCCGGGCGGCGGCGATCACCTTGTCCTCGCCCAGCTCCAGTTGCTCCTGGTGCATGTGCCCCATGTCCGTGATGTTCTGCGCGGTGAACGTCCCGTACCCGAGGAAGCGCAGCGTCCGGACAAGGATGTCCGTGAGGAGGTAGGTGCGGAGGTTTCCGATGTGGACGTTCCGGTACACCGTCGGCCCGCAGGTGTAGATCGTCACCCGGGTCGGATCCGCCGGGGCGAACGGTACTTTTCGCCGGGAGACGCTTTCGTGCAGGGACAGTCCCACCTCGGACTCCCGAAGGGCGCGTGCGACGGGTTACATCTCCTGGTGCGTTTCCTTCTCGATCTCGTCGGACAGGAGCTTCACGTGCTTCTTCTCCTCTTCCGCGAGATACCGGAACAGTTCCCGGATCTCCGGCTGCGTGGCGATCCGGGAGTACTCCGTGTAGTTCCGGTACGCCGCTTTCTCGCGGTCCAGGGCCATCCGGATCACGTCGATCGGGTTGAGGGGCATCTCGGTCTCCTCCATCGGGATGTGTTCAGCGGGGGGCGGGCGGAAGGTCGCCCAGGTATCCCTCGATCTTCGCCAGGTGGTTCCGCTCCTCCTCTTCCAATTCCGCGAGGAGCCCCTTCGTCGACTTGTCCTCCACGACCTTCCCCGCCTGGGCGTAGAAGGCGATGGCGTGCGACTCGGCCGTTCGGGCGATCCCCAGTCCCCGCCGCACCGCTTCCGGCCCGGTCGTATGCTGCGTCCCGACGTCCTCCTCCCTCGCCAGGCGGTCGAGGTCGATCAGGTAGGGGAGGTATTTCTCCTGCCACTTCGCCTCGAACTCCGGGATCTTGTGCCGCGCGGTCAACCGGCGGATATGCCCGACCTCCTCCCGGGCGAGGAAGGAGAAAAGATCCCCCGCGGTGGAGTCGTCGTGCCGCTTCGCCATCCGATCGTAGAAGGCGCGGGCCCGCTCCTCGTGCGCCAGGGCCACCTGCAGGATCTCGATCTCGTTCAGGTCCAGCATATCGTGCGCCCCCCTTCACCCGGCGTGCTTCTTCGCGTAATCGTCGAGGGCGGACTTGACCGCCTGCTCCGCCATGACGGAGCAGTGGATCTTGACCGCCGGCAGGCCGTCGAGCGCGTCCGCGACGTGCTGGTTCGAGATCGCCCTCGCTTCCTCAAGGGTTTTCCCCTTGATCATCTCCGTGAGCATCGAGCTGGAGGCGATCGCCGCCCCGCATCCGAACGTGCGGAACTTCGCGTCCCGCACCCGGCCTTCCTCGATCTTGAGGTAGAGGCGCATCATGTCTCCGCAGGCCGGGTTCCCGACCTCGCCGACGCCGTCCGCCCCTTCGATCTCCCCCACGTTTCGCGGGTTCATGAAGTGGTCCATCACCTTTTCGCTATAGGGTCCCGCGGCCATGATCCGGTCATCCTCCTTCCGCTTGTCGCTTCTGGTAGTCGAGGTACGTCGGGGACATCGCCCTCAGCCGATCCACGATGCCGGGCAACGCGTCGAGGGCCCGGCGCACCTCGTCCACGGTGTTCCCCTTTCCGAGGCTGAAGGTGATCGACCCGGTGCAGATGTCGCTCGGCACGCCGATCGCCCGCAGCACGGGGGAGGCCACGAGATCCTCCTCGTCGTGTCCCCGCAGGTTGGAGCTGCACGCGGAGCCGGACGCGGCCATGATCCCCTTCATGTTGAGGAACAGGAGGAGCGACTCCCCCTCGACATGCTCCACCCAGAACGAGACGTGCCCGGGAAGACGTTCGGAAGGGTGACCGGTAAAGTGGAGCATGGGGATCGGCGCAAGGCCGTCCCAAAGCAGCTTCCCCAATCGGGAGAGATGCTCCGCCCACGCGCCCATCTCCCGCGCCGCGATGGCCGCCGCCGCGCCCATCCCCACCACGGCGGGGACGTTTTCCGTGCCGGCCCGGTACCCCATCTCCTGGAACCCGCCGAAGGTCCGCGGCGCGATCCGCGTCCCTTCGCGGAGGTACAGCCCGCCGACCCCCTTCGGCCCGTAGAAATTGTGCGCCGACAGGGTGACGAGATCCGCGAGGATCTCCCGGACGTCCACGGGGATATGGCCGGCCGACGCGGTGGCGTCGACGTGGAACGTCACGCCGGCCTCCTTCGCGATCCGACCGATCGGACCGACCGGCTCGATCGTGCCGATCTCGGAGTTGGCGTGCATCACCGAGAGGAGCGCCGTGTCGGCCCGAAGCGCCTTCCGGACCGCGTCGGGATCGACCACGCCGTTCCGGTCCACCGGGAGCACGGTCACCTCGTACCCGGCGTTGCGCAGCGGGATCAGGGCGTTCATCACGGAAAAGTGCTCAACATCGGACACCACGACGTGCCGCTTCCCTGCCCCCGCCCCCTCGGCGGCGCCGAGGACGGCGAGGTTGTTCGATTCGGTGGCCCCGGAAGTGAAGATGATCTCCCCCGCCTTCGCTCCGATCAGGGCGGCGACCTCGGCCCTCGCATGGTCGACCGCCCGAACCGCCGCCTGCCCCTGGTCGTGGATGTGGGAGGACGGGTTGCCGTACCATTCGAAAAAGTACGGCCGCATCGCCTCGAAGACGCGTGGGTCGAGGGGGGTGGTCGATATATGGTCGAAAAACGCCTTCGTCATGGGATCGTCCGCGCTTCCCCGATTACGGCTTCACGTTGAACTGCGCCATCTTTTCCTTGATGAGCCTGATGTGATTCCTCTCCTCGCCGGCAAGAAAGAGGAACATCGACTTCACCCCGGAGCTGGTCGCCTCGGCGGCGCTTTTCTCGTACTCCAGGAAATTCTCCTCCTCCAGGCGCAACGCCATCCGCAAGGCATCTTCCATGGACCAGTTCGCCATTTCGTGCTCCTCCCTGCGTCCCGGGCGGATTTGCGGGGCGCATCGCACACCGCTTCCGTCCCGTATCTTTTTTTGATTTCCGCGGGAGCGATTCCGTTTCAAACGGAATCCCCCGGATCGGAATAATACCAGCAAACCTTGGCGCAGGACACTCTATCCCTTTCTCCCCGGCTTGAACCAAGAGTGTCCCGCTGAAAGGTAAGGCATAAAGCACACAATGTGGGGGCACCGGAATTGCTACAATGTGCATCGAACCTGCACAAATCGTCGCACGGGGGACACGGAATGAGGAATCTGGCGTCGTCGAGGAAGGGGATCGGGGCAGTGTCGCTGATCCTGGTGCTGATCGTGGCGTTCGTGGGAGCTTTCCTGCTGTACCGGAACTGGCAATCCGGGCTGGAGGCGGAGAAGTCGGCGCCGGAGACGATCCCTTCCGGACCCAGGGTCGCTCCCCCGTTCACCCTGCACGACACGAACGGCAACATCTATTCCTCCTCCCGGCTCGCCGGGAAGCCGACGGTCATCAACTTCTTCGCGACCTGGTGCCCCCCCTGCAAGGCCGAGATCCCGGGGTTCGTCGAAGTGTACAACAAGCACAGATCGAAGGGGTTCGAGCTGGTCGGAATCTCGCTCGACACCGATACGCGGGGAAACCTGGCGGGATTCCTGATGACCCAGAAGATCGAATACACGGTCCTTTTCGGCGACCTGGCCACCGCCCGGGCGTACGGAGGAGTCTCCTCCATCCCGACCACCTTCTTCGTGGGGAAGGACGGGGAGATCAAGAACGTGCACGTCGGCTACATCGACAGGGACACCTTCGACGAGGAAGTGAGGAAGCTCCTGTAAGAAAAAAAGAGAAGAGGGCGAAAAGGTGTCCTTTCGCCCCCTTGGGCCGGCGTATGCCGGCCAGGTTTCGTCCCGGTGATGTTCGCGTTACGCCGGGACGCACGCCGCGGTAGGGCACACGCCCGCGCACGCCGCGCAATCCGTGCACTTGCTCGCATCGATCGTGTAGATCGGGTCCCCCTCCGCGATACACTGGGCGGGGCACTCCGGCACGCAAGCGCCGCAGGCAATGCACTCCTCCGTGATTTTGTACGCCATGACACCTCCCCCGAATGAGTTAGTGGGTTATACGGACTCCACCCGTTCGACGGCTGGGATCCGCTCCTTGAGAGCCGCCTCGATGCCGCCCTTCAACGTCATGGTGGCCATCGGGCAGCCGCCGCATGCGCCCACAAGGCGCACCTTCACCACGCCACCGTCGATGTCGACGAGTTCCACGTCTCCCCCGTCGGCCTGGAGGGCGGGGCGAATGCTGTCCAGCACCTTCTCGACTTCCTGTTTCAACGGAACACCTCCTCGAATTTCTGCTCCACGGTCTTTCTTTTCATTATACGATGTCCCCGTCCGCTCCCCCGTTCCTTGACGCGGATCAATCGGCGGAAAGAAGCTCGAACCCCGATTTCTTGATCGCGGCCTTCAGCAGCTTGTAGTTCTTCGTCTCCACCCGCAGGACGAGGACCTTCCGGTCCCGGTCGTCGTGCTGCGACGTGGCCACCGACACGATGTTCACGTCGAAATCCTTCAGGAGCTTGATCACCTCGAAGAGCATCCCGGGCCTGTTCGCCAGCGCAAGTTCGATCCGGTACCCGGGACCGCTGACGCCCATCGCCTCGATGAAGGAATCGATGATATCGGTCTCCGTGAGGATGCCGACGAGCTTCCCGTTGTCCACCACCGGCAGGCAGCCGATCTTCTTCTCCCGGATGATCAGGGCCGCCTCCTCGATGGGGGCCGAGGAAGAGACGGTATACGGCCGCCGTGTCATGATCTGCTTCACCTTGACCTTGTCGAGCAGGTAGTAGATCTCGCGGATCTCCAGCGCGGTCGCCGGCGAGGGAGAGGCCTGCTTGATGTCCCGCTCGGAAAGGATCCCGACGAGCTTCTCCCCGTCCTTCAGGACCGGGAGGTGGCGGATTTCGTGCTCCTTCAACAGGTCCATCGCCTTCTTCATCGAGTCCCCTTCGTCGACGAACACGGGGTTGCGCTTCATCCTCCTGGCGACGTTCATCGCGTGCCCTCCTTGGCAAATTCGATGGTACGGCTACGGTCACGTAAACAGTCGGCGAACCAGATCGAAGGCCTGCGTCACGTCGACATCCGAAACGAGAATGCAGGACGCCCCCTCCCGGTCCCACAGGACGAACGACTTCCCTCCCCGCTCTCCCGAGACGAACGATCCCTCGGGGAACGCCGACGGGAAACCGTTTCCGAGCAGACGGTCCCTGGCGGACACCACGAGAAGGTACGCATCTCCCGCGTAGAGGAACCGCAGCGAGGCGGCCGGGCGCTTCGAGAACGTCACGCGGCGGACCTCGACGGGGACGAAATCGTCGTCCCGCGGGAGATCCATGGGAACGGCCGCGAGGCCCCGGAAGACCTTCTCGGCGTCCGCGACGGCCAGCGGCTCGCGGGTCGCCCCCGCCGGCGAATCGGCGTCGAAGAGCAGGATCGCCTCGTGCGCCAGGACGTCGACCCGACGGGCGCCCGTGTCACGGGCGATCCGCCAGCCGACGACGGCAACCATGAGGGTGAGGAAAACGAGGACGACCGTCAACCGCGGGCGGAACTCCAGACCCAACAAGGACGACGCGTCTCTCAAGCGGCGCGCCGGGTCTCGGTTCGTCGCACTCCTCATCGAAAGATGCCCTCCGGCGCCCGTACGCCGCCTTCCATGGACCATTCTACGACTACCACTCCACGATTTCCACACCCATGTCCCGCAGCAGAACCCGGGTGGCCGAGTGGATTTTCCTTCGCACGAGCACGACCTTTCGCCCCGGTCCGCCCGCGGAGCCGGGCAGGGCGAGGAACGCACCCGTGACCCGAACCTCGTATCCCGCGTTCGGCCCCCCCGTCAGCAGGTGCTCCCTCCGCTCTTCGAACCCGACCCCCGCCGCCTTCATCAGCCGCTGGAGAATCTCCCTGCCGGGAACCTCCTTCCCCACGGGGAAGACGGCGTACCCGGACTCCCGGAGGATGGTGCGGATGGCGGGGGAGATCTTCCCGGTGTCGACGGCGTATTTCTTCCCTCCCGCCTCGAAGAGGCGCTCGGGCGAAACCACGAGCCGGAAGGAGTCTCCTGCCCCGCCGACGCGCAGACGCTCCCCGGTTTTCGAGGGGATCCCGAGGAGGGCGAGGCCGAAGTCCACCGCCGGAAGCCCACCGGCCTTCGGCGCCGCGAGGGCCACCGGGACCTGCCCCGCCGACGCCTCTTCCTCGACGCCGACGAGGAAGCCTTCCATCGCCTTCGGGTCGTCGGCGTAGGGTAGGACGCGAATCCCCAGACGCCGGGCATACCGCAGAACGGCGAGGAGCTCCGGATCGGGCTTCTCGGGGACCTCCTTCAACAGGACGATGTCCCCGGACAGCAGGCTCTCCCCGGTCCGCTGAATGATCCAACGCGCGGGGAGCGCGACCGAGACGGTTTCGCCCATGACCAGGGGCTGCGAGATCCCCTCCTTCACGGAATGGTACCCCGCCGCGCCGAGGATCCGATCGATCCTCTCCCCCGCGCCGCCGGCATCCGCGAGGGAGACGACCCGGATCGATTTCCATTGCGCCGTGATCGCGTCCCGGACCCGCCCGGGGATGCCGCCGCGGAAATCGATCAGGGCCTCGGTTCCCCCGGAGAACCGCACGGCGGGGAAATCGGAGAGCTGCAGCACCACGTCGCGGCCGGAGGGGAGCGGGAGGTACATCGTTCCCCGATCGACCCACTTTTCCCCGATAGCGAGGAAGAGGTCCGACAGCAACCCCCGGTACGGAGAGCGTGCCGGCGGGACGACGGTCTCCTCCGCGGGCGGCGCCTTCCCCGTCTCCGCCACCGACGCGGCCGGGGAGACCGCCTTGGGCGCCAGCAGCTCCGCCTCCGGTTTCCCGGGAGCCAGCGCGTCCTGGCCCGGCGTGGGGGCGACTTCCCGGGTCAACTGCGGGGCGGGGGGAACGTCCTTGACGGCGGTTGGCGCTTCGGACGGAGGTGCGGCGGCGACCTCCGGCGGAGCGGTTTTCTCCGGTGACGGAGCTTCCGGCGAGGCCGGGGAGGGCAAAGGTGCGGCCGCAACCGCCATCGCCGGCTCCGCGGGCGGCTTCACCTCCGTGAAATATCCTTCCGTGGGAATCCGGAGCGTTTTCCCGGCGAAGATCCGGTTCACGTCCGTGATCGACGGATTGATCTCCTGCACGGCATCGAGATACCTCTTCCGCTGCCGGCGCGGAACTCCGCGCGAGGAGAGGATCTTCGAAAGCGTATCGCCCTTGTTCACCGTGTAGCCGACGGTCTTCCCGTCATCCTTCGGCTCCTCTCCCGCACCGGACGGAACGAGCAACTCCTGCCCCGGGACGATGCGCGACGGGTCGGTGACCTTCGGGTTGGCCCGCCGGAATTCCTTCAGGATTTCGGCATACCGGTCCGGCGTGAGAGGCCCCTGTCTCTCGAGGATCCTCCAGAGCGTGTCCCCCTTCTCCACCGTGTGCGTCTCGAAGAACCGCTGCTTCCCGCCCGCCGTGTCGGAATAGATCTTCTTCTCGAGGAAGATGCGGGGAAGAACCTCCCCCTCCTGCGCCGCCGCCGGCAGGACCGGCAGCAGCGCGACCAGGAGGAGAGCCGCCGGAAGAAACCGTGCCCGGATCAATATCCCTCCCCGGTAAAAGTGCTGACGCCCGCATGCGCGCCGACCGTCTTGTACATCTTGGGGCTTTCCCACGGCTCGTCGAGGATCCCGTCGTGGATCGCCCACGAGCGTCCCCGGACGGTCCGCCCGTGCTCGATCCGCCGGAACGGCGTGCTCCCGTCGAGCCGCGCGTGCAGCTCCCCGCCCGGGTGGAATTCCCGGTCGATCCACATCATCCTCTCCTTCCCTTTCACGTACTGGAACCCGGCGCGCTCGTACAGGATCGCGCTGTTGTACCCCAGCGGCTCGAGAAAATAGAACTTGTTTCCCAGCAGGCCGAAGAAGTCGTCCCAGCTCGCCACCATCTCTCCCATCATCCGCAGCCCGCGGCGCACCTGTCCCGGCGCAAGGCCCGCCTCCATGGCGCGGATCTCCTCCGGGATGTTCCGCCGTGCCGTCCCGAAGTACGTCTCGTGGCCGTTCTCGTCCCGGTCGATCCCGAACCGCTCTCCGGCGGGGTCGTTGACGATGATGAAGGAGATTTCCATCTGCCCGTACGCCGAGGTCGATACATCGAGGAAATACGCCGGATCCGGATCCCCGGGGTCCCTACGGGCTTCGATCTGGAAGAACGGCATCTCCTCCGGGCAGGTGAACTTCACGCACTCCACCCCCGAGGGGTTCAGGAACGTCCGGGGATCGATCGAAAACATCGCGAAGAGACGCGGCGGGACGAGCCGCGAGAGGAGAGCCGTCCGTTCGGCCACCGGCATCCCGTTGATTTCATGGATCGTCGTGGGCAAAGGTCCCGGTCAATCCTTCACGTAGAGATCGTCGAGAATCCGCCCGAACTTCTCGATGACCACCTTGCGGCGTACCTTGAGCGTGGGCGTCAGCTCGCCGGTCTCCTGGGAGAAATCCGTTCCCAGCAGCGCGAACTTCTTCACCTGCTCGAAGGAGGCCAGCCCCCGGTTGATCCCGTCGATCGTTTCCTGCATCAACTTCACGGTGTCGGGGTGCCTTGCAAGCGCATCCACGCTCCGATCCGGGATCCCTTTCCGGGCCGCCCAGGCGACGATCTCCTCTGGAGCGAGCGTGATGAGGGCCGTCAGGTACTTCTTCCGGTCGCCGTACACGAACGCCTGGCTGACGTACCGGTCGTTCTTCAGGAGATTCTCTATGTTCTGCGGGGCGATGTTCTTCCCTCCCGAGGTGACGATGATGTCCTTCTTGCGGTCGGTGATCCGGAGGAACCCCTCGTCGTCGAGCACCCCGATATCCCCCGTGTGGAGCCACCCGTCCGCATCGATCGCCTCCCGCGTGGCCTCGGGATCGTTGAAATATTCCCGGAAAACGTGCGGCCCCCGGACGAGGATCTCGCCGTCCTGGGCGATGAGGATCTCCGCGCCGGGAAGCGCCTTCCCCACGGTGCCGAATTTATATCGTTCGAGACGGTTCACCGAGGTCACCGTGGAGGTCTCCGTGAGCCCGTACCCCTCGAGGATGAGGACGCCGAGGGCGTGGAGGAACTCGGCGATCTCCCGGGACAGGGGCGCCCCTCCGGAGATGAAGAACCGCAGCCTGCCGCCCATCCGCTCCCGGATCTTCCGGAAGACGAGCCGGTCGGCGATCGCGTTCTTCAGGGCGAGGAACCCGCGCGGCTCCTCTCCCCGCTGACGGAACCGCGACGCCTCGCGCCCGACGCCCAGGGCCCAGTGAAAGATCGTCTTCTTCAGCCCCCCGTCCTCCTCCACCTTGGCCAGCACGCGGGCGTAGAACTTCTCGTAGAGCCGGGGCACGCTCACCATGATTTCCGGCCGGACCGAGGCGAGGTCCTCCGCCACCGTCTGGAGGCTGCGGGCGAAGGCGGAGACGGCCATCGCGTCGAAGGTGAGGAAATGCTCCAGGCGCCCGAGGGAATGGGCCAGTGGGAGGAACTGCAGGAAGATCGCCCCCTTCGGCACGTGTACCGCCTCGAGCGCGGAGGTCACGATGAAGGCGTAGTTGCTGTGGCGGGTGACGACCCCTTTCGGAGGACCGGTGGTGCCGGAGGTGTAGATGATCGTCAGGTCGTCCTCGGGGCGGATCTCCTCCGCCCGCGCCTCCAGCGCCCCGGGGTTCCCGGAGCCGAACTCCTTCCCGCGCTCCCGCAGCGCGGAAAGGGTCATCGCTCCCTCTTTCCCCTCGGCGAAGCCCGACATGATCACGACGTCGGAGAGGTGCGGGAGGCGGGCGCGGACCCCCGCCACCTTGTTGAACTGCGGTTCGTCCTCGACGAAAACGATGCGCGCGCGGGAGTGGGCCAGGATATATTCCACCTGGTCCGGGAGGTTCGACGGGTAGATCGGCACCGTGACGAATCCCCCGAGGATCGCCCCGATGTCCGCGAGACACCATTCCAGGCGGGTCGTCGAGAGGATCGCCACCCGGTCCCCGCGGGACAATCCTTGCGCCATCAGCCCGAGGCCGATCTCCCTCGCCGCGTCTCCCGCCTCCCGGTATGTGACCGGCGCGTACCCACGATCGCCGGGGACCATGTACCGGACCGCATCGCCTCCCTCGGCGATCCGGTTCAGGAACATCTGGTGGAGCGTCGTCTCCTTCATCGCACTCCCTCGCCTTCCGGTTTACTTTTCGTACTCCACCGCCGGGGTGACGGTGTTGCTGCTGGCCACCCGGTCCGGCGGCCTCAGCGGAAGAACGGCGCTACGTCCTCGTATGTTACCATCCCGCGGCGCAACATCTCCTGGACCGATTGCGCGGCGGAGTAGAAATCCTCGTCCATGAGCCGCGAAAGCTTCTCCTCGATCGTCCCCTCCGACGCGACGATGTTCTGCACCCCCGGGGTAAAGGGGATCAGCTCGATGAGCGCCACCCGCCCGGAGTAGCCCGTACCGCGGCATTTCGGACACCCGGAGGGGAAGTAGAAGGAGGCGTCGGCGACGATCCGCTCCAGTTCGCCCCGGTATCGCGCCCCGACCATCTTCAAGGAAGGCCTCGCGGGGACCGGGCGGCGGCATTCCATGCAGAGCAGCTTCACCAGCCGCTGGTGCAGAACCAGCCGCATGACGTGGGCAAGGAGGAACGGGTCCACGTCGAGGGCCAGCATCGTGCGGAGCGCCCGGTCGAAGTTGAACCGCCGGATGCCGCACAGCAGCAGGGTCCCGGACTGCGCGAGGTAGAGCAGGTCCGTAAGAGCCGCCGGATCGGGAAGGTGCTCGATCATCAGGATGTCGGGTTCGAGGGATTCCGCCAGGCGGGACCAGTCGCCGGAAAACCGCACCGAAGCCTGATGCCGGTCGAGCTGGATATACCCCTCGTTGCGGAACCGGTGGCGCTCCTCGACGGTGACGACGCGAAGTCCGGGCCGGTACGCCTCGCGCAGCATGGCGAACAGGGTGGTGGCGATCCCCTCGGGTCCGGGGGACGACGCGAGGAAGAACCCGTTCCTCATGCGCAGTACCTTCTCCGTGATGTCTAGCTGGCCGGAGTTGAAGCCGACGGAGTCGAGGGAGATCCTCGCCCGCATGTCCGGGAGGATTTTCACGATCGCCTCGGGCCCGGAAAGACCCTGCAGGAAATTCGCCTGGAGGGCGACGACCCCGGCGTCGGACTCGAGGTGGAAGACCGTCTCGGGGGGAAGCTCCTTCCCGTCGGGTGCGCCCGCCAGCTCCCGGAATGCGTCGAAAAGCGGCTTCCGGGACCGGAGGGGGAAGGAGAGCAGACGCACGGAATTCCCCTCCGAGCGGCCCTCGATCACGACGTCCCGGCCGGCGGGGGACATCCGGACGCCCGACATCCGGCGGGCCGCCGCGTGCAGCAGGATCTGCCCGCAGACGTGCCTCGTCCCGCCCGTGGAGAGCCACTCCTCGGCCTCCTTTCGCGAAATTTCGCCCTCCCCGAGGTCGGACGGCTCGAGGCCGGACGAATCGGGATAGAGGCGTGCGAGGATCGCCCCGATCGTCCGCTGGGGGCAAACCACCAGGCGCAGGGAGAGCCCCGTCATCTCCTCGATGGCGGCGTACGTGCCGTGGCGGAACGGGTCCGCCGCGGCCACCGTCAGCCGGTCGCCTTCCCTGGAGATCGGAACGATCCGGTTCCGGCGTGCCAATGCCTCGGGGAACAGGGTGGAGAGACCGGGGGGAACGGCGTCGGGCTCGACCTCAAGAAACGGAATCCCGAGCGATTCGGAGAGAATCCTGGCGCGCGCATCGGGGTGCAGCCGGTCCCCCAGCAGGGCGGCCTCGGGACCGGGGATGCCGCGTGCGGCCGACCGCTCCCTTATCTCCTTCAGATCGTCGGGGGAGATGTATCCGAGCCTCTGGAACTTCTCGAGGAGATCCCCGGGGGTGGACGGCACAGGGCATGGCCCTCCCGTGTTTATTTTCAACTTTATTAAAAAGGTCCCGGAAAGTAAAATCATTATTGCCCATTGCGGATCTCGTCCCCCATGGAGAGTCGACATTGTTTCATCGCATGGCGATCACGCTTGCCGCGGCGGCCGCGCTTCTTTTCTGCGCCGGCTGCATCGTAACCAACTCGACGTACGAGGCGAAGGTCCGCGAGGTCGATGTCCTCCGCGACGCGTACGCCTCGTTGAACCGGGAAAAGTCGAGCCTGGCCGGCGAGGTCGAGACCCTCTCGAAGCGGATCGCCCTTGAGAAAACGACCGGGGGAATGCTCGCCGGGCAACTCCGGGAAAAGGAAGAGGCCCTGAAACGGCTGGGCGGCGAACTCGAGGCCGTCCGGAAGGCGTCCGAAGGAACCCGGCTCACACGCGAGCAGTTCATCGATGAACTGCTGGCGAAAGAGAAGGCGACCGGAAAGCGCCTGCAGGAGCTTTCCTCGCGGGTCGATGCGTGCAGCGAGGAACTCTCGCGGGAGAGGCGGGAATCGGCCGACCGCGATCGGGAGCTCGAGGAACTCCGGAAGAAGCTGGAGACGAAGGAATAGCCGACGGGAGGCACCCATGGACATCTTCGAGACGATGAAGGGCCGCCAAAGCATCCGGAAGTTCCGGAAGGACCCGATCCCGAAGGAACATATCCTGAGGATGGCGGAGGCCGCCTCGTGGGCGCCCACGGCGGGAAATTCGCAGAACTTCCGTTTTATCGCCGTCCAGGACCGGGAAACGCTCGCACGGATGCGGGGAATCGTCGACGAGATCGTTTCGCGCGTCACCCGGAGCGAGACCCCCGGGGACAAGGCGACCTACCACAACCTGTTCGCTTTCGCTCCCGCGGCGATTTGCGTGGTCGGCGCCCCCTATGAATCGGCGACGGACCGGACGCTCCGCGATAAGGACCCCGAGCGGTACAAGGCGCGCCGTTTCCAGGTGAATCCCGGGCTCCAGGGGATATCCGCCGGGATCACCCAGTTCATCCTGGCGGCTTGCGCGCTGGGGTACGGCACCTGCTGGATGACCGGGCCGCTGATCGCGAAGCAGGAGCTGGAATCGGCGCTCTCCGTCCGGTATCCCGAAGAGCTTCTGGCGATCATCGCCTTGGGGAAGCCGGACGCGGCGCCGCCGAAGCCGCCGCGCAAACCGGCGTCGGAGATCACCACGTTCCGGTAACGGGATCGGATCCGTTCTTCTGATATAGTGTCGGGGTGCGTACGGAGCGCTCATGAGGCGACTGGCCTGGGTCTACCACCCTGACTACCTCCTCCATTCCCCGCCGTTCGAACACCCCGAGTCCCCGGAGCGCCTGGTCGCCATCACCGAACATCTCGAGCGGGCCGGCCTGATCCCCCGGATGGTCCCCGTGACGCCGGACTATCCGGAAGACGCGGATGTCCTTTCCGTCCACGACCGCGAGTACCTGAACAAGGTGGAGGATGCGTGCCGGCGCGGCGACCTCACCCTCGATTCGGAGGACACCTACCTCAACCGGCACTCCTACAACATCGCCCTGCTGTCGGCCGGAGGTGCGATCGCCGGGGCGAAAGCTGTGGCCGAAGGAACGGTCGACCGCGCCTTCTGCGCCGTCCGGCCGCCGGGGCACCACGCGGGACGGGGCGTGGGGATGGGGTTCTGCCTCCTTAACAACACGGCCATCGCCGCCCGGTACCTCCAGTCGAGGCACGGGGTGGGAAAGGTCCTCATCGTCGACTGGGACGTCCATCACGGAAACGGAACGCAAAATATCTTTCTCGAGGACCCGACGGTCTTCTTTTTCAGCATCCACGAGCACCCCACGTTCCTTTACCCCGGCACCGGGCGCCGGTGGGAGACCGGCAAGGGGAAAGGGGAAGGCACGACGCTCAACGCCCCGATGGCCCCGGGCGCGGGGGATGCCGAGTACCGGGCGACCTTCGAGCAGATGCTCGAGCCGGCCATGGAGCGGTTCCGCCCGGAGATCGTCCTCATCTCGGCGGGCTTCGACGCCCACCGCGACGATCCGCTGGCGGACATCCAGCTCACGGAAGAGGGATTCCGCTTCATGACGCGCCACGTGAACGAGCTGGCCGACCGGTTCTGCGGCGGAAAGGTGGTTTCGATCCTCGAGGGGGGATACGAAACCTTGTCGCTCACGTCGTGCATCGAAATCCACGTCCGGGAGCTCCTCGGGGAGTGACCCCGGCACACGGAGGTTGACCGAATGTTCGTCGCGCGCAGGATGAAGAAAACGATCGTGACGGTGCCCCCGTCCGCTTCCCTCCTGGAAGCGCAGGGGCGGATGCGGGGGTACAACATCCGCCAGGTCCCGGTGGTATCGGAGGACGGCACCCTGCTGGGGATCGTATCCGACCGCGACATCCGGGCCGCGGTGCTTCCCGCCGGGCTGGTCCCGGGCTTCACCGCCGAGGAGGCGGAGAAGTTCATGAAGAGCACTCCCGTGGAGCGGGTGATGACCCGGAAGGTCATCACCGCCACGCTCAACGACACGCTGGAGGACGCGATCGTCCTGCTGCACGACTTCCGGGTGAACGCCTTGCCGGTGGTGGACGCCGCGGGGAAGATCGCGGGGATCATCACCCGGACCGACGTGCTGGAGGCGTTCATCGAGGCCCTCGGCGTGGGAGAGGTCTCCTCCCGTCTCGAGGTCGTCGTCCCCGACCGGCCGGGGACGCTCGCGCAGCTCGCCGCGATCATCGGCTCCTTCCACGTGAACATCACGAGCGTGCTGACCACCCGCCATGTGGAGGAAGGGAAGCGTGCGAACTTCTTCCGCGTCGCCACGCTGAACATCGGGCCGATCCGGAAGGCGATCGAGGAGGGTGGATTCGAGATCCTCGACCCCACCCGGCTTACCTTTCCGTGAAAGCGGCGGTCCTCGACCGGACCGGCCCGATCGAGACGTCCCCGCTCTCCCTGCGGGATGTTCCCGACCCCTCGCCGGGCCCCGGGGAGGTCCTGGTCCGCGTGCGCGTCTGCGGGATCTGTCGAACCGACCTCCACGTGATCGAGGGAGACCTCCCCGCCGGGCGTCTCCCGGTCATCCCCGGCCACCAGGGGATCGGAACCGTGGAGGCTCGCGGGGAAGGTGCGGGGCGCTTTCCGGCCGGGTCCCGGGTCGGAATCGCCTGGCTCGGCAGGGCTTGCGGGACGTGCTCCTTCTGCGTCGCGGGAAAAGAGAACCTGTGCGAGGGCCCGCGGTTCACGGGGTACCACCGGGACGGATGCTTCGCGGAGTACGCGGTCGTGCCGGAGGCGTTCGCCTACAAGATCCCCGACGCCTTCCCGGACGCCGAGGCCGCGCCCCTGCTGTGCGCCGGCATCATCGGGTACCGCGCCCTGGCGCGTGCGGAGCTCCCCCCCGGGGGGACGCTGGCCCTTTACGGCTTCGGCTCCTCCGCCCACATCGTCCTGCAATTGGCGTTGCACCGGGGGGCGACGGCGTACGTCTGCACGCGCGGAGCCGCTCACCGGGAGATGGCGAAGGCGATGGGCGCGGCCTGGGTCGGTGAAGATCCCGCCGGGATGCCCGCGCCGGCGGACTCCGCCATCCTCTTCGCCCCCGTGGGGGAGCTGGTCCCCCCGGCGCTGCGTGCCTTGAAGAGCGGCGGGACCCTCGCGCTCGCGGGGATCCACATGAGCGACGTGCCGTCGATGAACTACGAGGAGTGCCTCTTTCACGAGAAGAATGTCCGGAGCGTGACGGCCAACACCCGGGCGGACGGCGAGGGGCTCCTGCGCGAGGCGGCGGAGATCCCGATCCGCCCGAAGGTCACCCTCTTCCCGCTGGAGGAGGCGAACCGCGCGCTGCAGATGCTGAAGGCAGACCGGATCTCAGGCTCCGGGGTGCTCGTCGTTTCATAAATACGGCAACGTATCGGGAGAAAGCACGGAAGGCGCACGTAACAGGAGGGTCCGGCGGAGTCGCCGCAGGAGGGGGGCGCCCCAGTACGAGCTTCGCGCTGCTGGGGTACCCCCGCAGTAGGAAGAACGGGGGGCAAAGTGAGGCCGGTGCCAGCCGTGCAGGTTCACCGCACGGCGAGCCACGAACGGAGTCCCCCCTCCGAGGCGGCGCAGCCGAATATGAAATGGGGCGCTAAGCTTTCCCTTCCTTCCGCAGGATCCCTTCCGCGACCAGCACGCCGTTGAGGGCGGCGCCGACGATCCCGCGGGATTTTCCCACCCCGTCCCCCGCGACGAACAGGTTCGGCACGTTGGTCTCAAGGTACCGGTCGGTGGCGTACTTCGTGTCGTAGAACTTGATCTCCGGGACGAAGATCGCGGTGGACGGGTGCGCCACGCCGGGGATCACCCGGGACAGCAGCGTCAAGGTCTCCCGGAGGTTGTCGACGATCCTCCCGGGGTAGGCAAAGGAGATGTCCCCCGGCGTCACCCCCGGCCCGGGGAGAAGCGTCGGCGTCATCTTGTCGTATCCCAGGGCGGCGGAGTGGAACGTCTCCCCGCGCGATCGGCGCCCCTGCATCAGGTCCCCCAGGCGTTGCACGACCAGGCTCTCTCCTCCTCCCCAGAAGTTGGCGAACTCGGCCACCTTCCGCCCCATCTCGGTGGTGTCCTGGATCGGCTCCGTCATCGACACGGTATTGAGGATGGCGAAGTTCGTGTTCCCCGTCTTGACGTTTTTCAGGGCATCGCCGTTCACCAGCCGGAACCCGTTGCGGGTTTCCACGCGAACGCGGCCTCCCGGGTTGGTGCAGAAGGTCCGCGTGCGGTCCCCGTGGGTGGGAGTGACGAAGAGGAACTTCGGGTCGTAGAGAACGCGGGTGATCTCCTCGTAGACGGGGGACGCCACCTCCACCCTGCAGCCGATGTCGATGGAGCCGTAGCGCGTGGCGACGCCGAGCCGCCGGGCAGCCGCCCGGAACCAGTACGCGCCGTCCCGCCCGGGAGCGGCCACCACGTATCGGGCGCGCACTTCGCCGCGCGACGTCCGCAGGACGAAGGGGCCGCCGTGTCGAAGGGAGACCTCGTCGACGCGCGTTTTCAGGGAGAACCCGGCGCCCGCCGAGGCGATCGATTCCGTCATCCGGGCCACGACCCGGTGGGCGAGATCCGTCCCCATGTGCCGTTGACGCGCCGGCAGAAGGGTTGTGTCCCACTCCCCCTTCGGGGTCTTCCGCCGCACCCAGGAGACGCGGTCGAGCCAGGCGTCGATCCGCTCCCGGTCCTCCCCGTACACCGTCGGGTCCGCTCCGTGGGCGACGAAGACCTCGTCGACGGCGGCGATTCGCGATCCCGCCTCCTCCTCGGTCATCTGCAACTCGGAGAGATCCAGGCCGATGTGGGGCGAGAGGTTGAGCTTCCCGTCGGTCATCGCGCCCGCCCCGCCGGTGCGCCCCTTCTCGTCGAGGACGAGGACCGAGAGCTTTCCGGCCAGCGTCCGGGCGACGAACATCCCCGCGGGGCCCGCGCCCACTACGGCGACGTCCCAGGTTTTTCCTTCATCCGTCATCTGCGATTTCCCCGATCCGCGCGCCGCCGGAAAGCCGGAACGGGAGGACCGTCATCCCGGCGCCGGAAAGGAGGGCCTCCGCCGCATCCCGCCCTCCCGGATCCCGGAGCATGCCGAAAAGCATCCCTCCCCCGCCCGCGCCGCACAGTTTCGCGCCGGCCACCAGCCGCCGGAACCGCCGGTCGGACGACAGCGCTTCAACCCCCGGGGTGGACACGCCGGGGGCGAGGGTCCTGCGGATCGCCCACTCCGCCGCGATCGCGGCTGCCGTCCCCCCCGGGTCCGCCGCGGACACCGCCTCCCACGCCTCCCGCGCCGCCGCGGCGATCCCCCGGAACTTCCTCAGGACCGCGCGGTCCCCGTCGATCGCCCCGCGGATCATCCGCCAGTTGACGTCCGAGGAATGGTGGGCGGTCCCCGTGTGGGCGAGGAATGCATGGTCCCGAAGCATCTTCCCGGCCCGCCCTCCGGGAGAAAGGCGGCGCGCATCGATGCGGCCGGGGAGAAACCGGATCCCCTGGATCCCGCCGCAAAGCGCCGCCAGGTGGTCCTGCCTGCCGGTAAGGTTCTTCAGGTGGGCCGCCTCGATCTCCATGGCCGCCAAGGCGGTCTCCTCCCGGCGTGCGGCGGCCCCCGTGACCCTTCCGGCAGCGAGCATCAGGGCGACCAGCAGGGCGGACGACGCGCCGATCCCGGACCCGACCGGGGCTTCGTTCCCCACCCGGATCTCGACGCCCGAGACCGCGGGGAAATGGCGCAGGGCGCCGGACAGGAGCCCCAGCTTTCCACCGAGGGAGAAACCGTGGGTGTCGGCGGCGGTGACGGCCATCCCGAAATCCGCCGAATACAGCCTTGCCGCACCGCTTTGGTACGGGCGCACCAGAACCTTGCTGTGCACCGCGACGGCGGCGTTCACCGTCATCGCGTCCCCGACCAGAAGGTAAAGGGGGTAGATGTCGAGGGTCCCCCCCGCGAGATCCACACGGTTGGGGACCACCACCCCGAAGGGACGGAATCCCCCGGGTCCGCTCGCTCTCGGCATGCCTCGCTCCGGCCAACGAAGATCCACCGTCCTTTTACCACGGTCGCCGGACGGGGGGTAGGGAGCAATTCCCCCTTTACGGATCGCACGCCATTCCGTTAAATAGGAATTCGGTAACTCCCATCGCAGGAAGGAGGGCGGCCATGGCCTCGGTGCGGATCCGCTGGTTCGGGCATTCAGGCTTTTCCATCCGGGACGGGAAGACGGTGCTCATCGACCCGTGGTTCGAGGGGAACCCGAAGGCGCCGGGCGGGGCGGGCGCCGCGCCCAAGGCGGACCTGATGCTCCTCACGCACGACCACTTCGACCACGCGGGGGACGCGGTGGCGCTGGCGAGGAAGACGGGCGCCCTCGTCGTGGGAATCTTCGAACTCGCCGGGGACCTGAAGGCGAAAGGCGTCCCCGAGGCACAGCTTCTCCACGGCGGCGGCGGGATGAACGTGGGCGGGACGGTGACGGTCCAGGGGTTCGGGATCACGATGACCGAGGCGCGCCACTCCTGCACGCTGGGCGCCCCGGTCGGCTACGTCCTGAAGACTCCCTCGGGCCTCACGATCTATCACTCGGGGGACACGGGGATCTTCGCGGGGATGTCGCTCATCGGGGAGCTGGACTCCATCGACGTGGCCCTTCTCCCGATCGGATCGGTCTTCACGATGGATTACCGCCAGGCCGCGAAGGCGTGCGCGCTCCTCAAGGCGAAGGCGGTGATCCCGATGCACTACGGGACGTTTCCGATCCTCGAGCCGAACGCGGACCGGTTCGTCGCGGAGCTCGCGAAGGTCTCGCCCGGTACGCGGCCGATCGTGCTCGCCCCGGGGGAAGAAACAACGGTCTGAGGAGGCCGGGAGGCACTGTTCATCAATACGGCAACAGATAATCGGTGGGTGGTCAGACTCCGGGCTCGCGGGGGGGGTTCCGCGCCATAAATACGGCATCGTTTCGGGAGGGTCCGGCGGAGTCGCCGGAGGAGGGGGGGCGCCCCGGTACGAGCTTCGCGCTGCCGGGGTACCCCCGCAGTAGGAAGAACGGGGGGCACAGTGAGGCCGGTGCGCAGCCGTGCAGGTTCATCGCACGGCGAGCCACGAACGGAGCCCCGCCCTCCGAGGCGACGTAGCCCAAGCGGGAGTCCCGGAGCCGTAATTATTAATTGGACAGTTAGCCCCGCCGCTCGGCGACGGCCGCCATCAGCAGGGGGAAGAGGATCTCGTGCGGACCGATCAGGTGGTACCCTTTCCCGCCGCCTTGCGTGGGACGGGTCACCACGTTGACGTCCGGGCGGTACTGCCGCAGGAAGTCCATGTTGACGGTCGTGATCCGGGACAGCGGATGCCCGAGATTGCGCGCCACCGAGACGGCCTTGAGGAAGACCTCGGGGAGGATGACCGCCGACCCGACGTTCATGTAGACGCCTCCCGACAGTTCCGCGACGAGGGAGCAAAACGTCCGGAAATCCCGCAGGGACCCTTCCCCGATCATCGCGCCGTCCGCCTCGGGATGCATGTGGACGGTGTCGGCCCCCACGGCGACGTGGACCGTCACGGGAACACCGAGCCGGTACGCCTCCCCGAGCAGGCTTTTCTTCCGGTGGCGCGCCTTCGATGCTGCGATCGCCTTCCCCACGGAGGCGCCGAATCCCAGCCCCGCGGGAACGCCCTCCGCCAGCGCGCCATGGAGGAACTGCGCCGTCTCCCGCGCCATGCCGAACGATCCGTCCGGAAGATGGGCCGCCACATCCTCGGAGGTCTTCCCGGCGAGCGCCAGTTCCACGTCGTGGATCGCCCCCGCCCCGTTCATCGCCAGCGCGGTGAACACGCCGTCCCGGATCGCCCGCAGGAGCAGCGGGGAGAGCCCCACCTTGATGAAATGCGCGCCGATCCCCAGCAGCACCGGGGCGCCGCGCTTGCGGGCACGCACGATCGCATCGACCACGGCGAGGAAATCCTTCGCGGCGAGAAAATCCGGCAGGCCGTCGAGGAACCGGGCGAACGACATGCCGCGCCGCGGCGGCACCCCGAAGCCGCTGAACGACACCTTGCTCTTCCGGGAGTGGAGGGAGGTGCGCCGAAGGCGCGAGAAGTCGAGGGGCCGGGTCACCGCTTGCCGACGTCCTTGAACAGGATCGTGTCGGTCAGGTCGACCAGGATGTGTCCGACCGCGATGTGGGCCTCCTGGATCCGGGGCGTGGCCCGGGAAGGGATCTGCAGTGCGATGTCGGACAGGGATGCCGCCTTCCCCCCTTCGCCGGTCAGGGCGATCGTCGTCATCCCGAGCTTCTTCGCCGCGCGCAGCGCCTTGAGGACGTTCCCGGAGGACCCGCTGGTCGTGATCCCCAGGGCCACGTCCCCTTTCTTCCCCAGGGCCTTCACCTGCTTGCTGAAGATCTCGTCGAACGCGTAGTCGTTGGCGATGCTGGTGATCACCGAGGTGTCCGTGGTGAGGGCGATCGCCGGAAGGGGCGGCCGCTCGATCAGGAACCGGTTCATGAACTCCGCGGCGATGTGCTGCGCGTCCGCGGCGCTGCCGCCGTTGCCGAAGATGAGGAGCTTCCGGCCCGCCTTGAAGGTCTCCGCGATCGCCGCCGCTGCCGAAGCGATCTCCGAAGCCATCGATTCGGCCATCTTGAGGCGCAGTTCCGCCCCTTCCTTCAACGAACGTACGACCGATTCCTTCAAGGAGAGCTCCCCCCTGCAAGAGTAGGGAAACGATAATCTTTTTTCTTCCGGGCTGTCAAGGAACCCCTCCGGGGGATCTATTTTCAATCCCGGAAATCCGATGTAGCATGAACCGCATCTGAAGAGGTAAGGGGGAATTCAATGGAGCGGCGGATCGAAACCATCCTCTACGGGTCGAAAACGGTCGCGGTGGTCGGGATCTCCGATAAACCGGATCGCCCGAGCCACGGGGTGGCGAAATACCTGCAGGAACGGGGATTCCGCGTGATCCCGGTGAATCCCCTCCTCACGGAGGTTCTCGGGGAGAAGTCGTACAAGTCGCTCTCGGAAATCCCCGAGCGGGTCGACCTGGTCGATGTCTTCCGCAAATCCGCGGATGTGCCGCCCATCGCCGAGGAAGCGGTGCGGATCGGAGCCCGCTTCTTCTGGATGCAGGAAGGGGTGGAAAGCGACCGCGCACGGGAGATCCTGGACGCCGCGGGGATCCCGTGGATCATGGACCGATGCGTGAAGAAGGAACTGGCGAAGCGTGGGAAATAATACTGGACGCAGGGAGGAACGGAATGGCCGGAAACATCCTTGAATTGAGCAACGCGAACTTCCAGTCGACCGTGGAGGGCGGGACCCCCGTTCTGGTCGACTTCTGGGCGCCATGGTGCGGACCGTGCCGCGTCATCGCCCCGATCCTCGAAGAGGTCGCGAAGGAATTCGTCGGAAAAGCGCGCGTGGGGAAGGTCAACGTGGACGACAGTCCCGACATCGCCTCGCGGTTCGGAGTGCGGGGGATCCCGACGCTCATCCTCTTCAAGGACGGCCAGATCAAGGGGCAGATGGTCGGCGTCAATCCGAAATCCAACATCGTTTCGCTGGTGCAGAAGAACCTTTGAGAACGGGTGCACTAACGGCGCTGATCGTCTCGCTGCTCCTGCTTGCGGGATGCGGGCCGAAGGCGATCACCGTGGGATCCCGGCCCTTCCCGGCCGGGCGCGCCGTCTTCACCGACACCTCCGGGAAGGCCCTGAACGCGCTCCCGACATCCGCGGAACCGGTCGGATTGGTTTTCCTCGATTTCCCGTGGTGCCCGGCATGCGCGGACGTGTGGAGGGCCGTACGCTTCTCCGCGACGCCGTTCCCTCGCGGAACGGTGCGCGTCTACCGGGTCCTGTTCGACCGGGAAACGGTGCTGTCTCCCGCCGGGCGGCGCGAGGCGCCGCCGTTGCGGCCCGCCCCTCCCCCTGGAGGAGGCGACGACCCGGAGGATGCCGGGACGCCGGAGATCACCACCCTCACCGCCCTCCCCGGGGAATTCCAGGAGGAGTTTCGCCTGAGCCACGCGCCCGTGCTGCTGCTGCTCGACCCCGACGGAAAGGTGGCGAGGCGCTGGATCGGTTATTCGGTCGGGATGTCCCGGGAACTCGCCTCCGAGATCAGGAAGCGATTTCGCGCCCCTTCCCTCCCCCCCCCTGGAACGTAAACCGGGACCTGGAGAGATTCGCCGCCGCACCCAGCGCCATCATGTTCATCAACATCGACGACCCGCCGTAGCTCACGAACGGGAGAGGGATCCCCACGACGGGGAAGAGGCCGCACACCATCGCAAGGTTGATGACGATGTGGGTCAGGAAGAATACGGCGATTCCCCCGCAGGCGAACGACGCGAACCGGTCCTGCGATCGGACGGTGAGAAAAAAGAGGCGGTGGACCAGGAGCAGGAAAAGGACGAGCAGCAGGAGGGACCCGAGGAACCCCCACTCCTCCGCGAAGACGGCGAAGGCGAAATCGGTGTGCTGCTCCGGCAGGAACCGGAGCGAGCCCTGCGTCCCCTGCAAGTACCCCTTCCCGAAGAATCCGCCGGACCCCACCGCGATCTTCGACTGGATCACATGGTACCCCGCCCCCAACGGGTCGCGCTCGGGGTCCATGAAGGTGAGCACTCGCTGTCGCTGGTAATCCTTCATGAAAAACCAGAGTGCGGGGATCGCCGCCGCTCCCGCACCCGCGAAAAACCCGAGCACCTTCCCCCGCACGCACGCCACCACCGCCATCCCGGCGAAAATGAAGAGGAACACCCCCGCGCTTCCCAGGTCGGGCTGGAGCGCCACCAGGAGGAACGGCACGAGGACGATCCCGATCGCCGGGAGGACCTCTACCAGCCCGAACCCGCCGTACCGGTACTTTCCCGAGAAATACCGGGCCAGCGCGAATGTGACGGCGATTTTCGCGAACTCCGACGGCTGGAGGTTGAACGCGCCGAAGGCGATCCACCGCTGGGCCCCCCCGCGGACCCGGCCCGCCAGCAGCACCACCACGAGGAGAAGGAGCACGGCGAGGAAGAAACCGTACGTTATCTCTTCGATGAAGCCGTCGCTCAGGAAGTAGACGGCGAAGAAGCCGGCGACGCCGAGAAGGATCCAGGCCAGCTGTTTCGTGACAAGGGCCGTCCCGGCGACGCCGTGGACCCGCGTGCCGGAGTAGGCGTTCATCAGCCCGATCCCGCAAAGGATCAGCGCGACGACCAGGAGGAACCAGTCCATCCGGCCCAATTTCGACGGACGGTTCATGCCCCCCCCTTTCGCGGCGGACCGACGAACCGGGTGCGGAAGAACTCCTGCATCACCAGCTTGACGATGGGCGCGGCGGCGGAACCGCCGTGCCCGCCGTGCTCCACCATCGCCGCCACGCAGATCTGCGGATCGTCCACCGGCGCGAACGCGATGAACCACGCGTGGTCCCGGATCTCGTACGGAAGGTGCTCGGACTTGATCATCTTCCCTTTCACCGAGGCGACCTGCGCGGTGCCGGTCTTCCCTCCCACCACGATCCCCGGGAGCTTCGCCGCCCCGCCCGTGCCGAAGTCGTTCACGACGCCGGCCAGCGCCTTGCGGATGAACTCCACGTTCTCCGGCTTCCAGGGGAGCTTCCGCATCCTCTCGGGGGGGGCGGATCGCACCGCCCCGTCCATCCCGATCACCTTCGATATGACGCGGGGCCGCATCACCTCGCCGCCGGTCGCCAGCGTCGCGTAGCCGACGGTCATCTCCAGGGGAGTCAGGTGGACCGCCCCCTGGCCGATCCCGAGGAGCAGGCTCTCATAGTCGTACCACCGTTCCTTGCTCACGGTCCGCTTCCATTCCATGTCCGGGACCAGCCCCTTCCGCTCGCCGGGGAGGTCGATCCCGGTGATCGTCCCCAATCCCGCGTCCCTCTCCAGCTTCGCCACCCGCTCCGGCCCCAGCTTGAGCCCGAGGGTGTAGAAGTAGACGTCGCACGACTGGACGATCGCCCGGTACATGTCGACGGCGCCGTGCCCCTTTTCCTTCCAGCAGCGGAAGACGCGGTTCCCGAGCCGGTACGATCCCGGGCAGACGACCGGCTTCCCGATCTCCTGCATCTTCTCCTCGAGGGCCGCCATCGCGAGGAACGGCTTGATGGTGGAGCCCGGGGCGTACGTGCCCTGCAGCCCCTTGTTCTGCATCGGCTTGCGCGGGTTGGTGTTCAGCGCCTGCCAGTCGGCCCGTCGGATCCCGCGGGCGAACATGTTCGGGTCGAATCCCGGACCGGAGTAGAAGGCGAGGACTTCCCCCGTCCGCGGAGCGAGGGCGATCACGGCCCCCGCCCGGTCCCCCATCGCCTCCTGGGCGGTCACCTGCAGGTCCACGTCCAGCGAGGTATGCACCGTTCCGCCGGTCCGCGACGGCACCTCCTCCACGAGCCGCTGGTCTCTTCCGGCCGCGTCCACCTCCACTTTCCTGCCGCCGTTCACCCCTCTCAGAACGTTGTCCGCCAGCCGCTCCAGGCCGTACTTGCCGATGAGGTCCCCCATCATCAGCGGTTCGTTTCCGGGCTTTTCCATCTCCTCCGGGCTCGCCTCCCCGACGTAGCCGAGGACGTGAGCGAAGGCCTCCCCGTACGGGTAGCTCCGCTTCGCCTCCACCAGGACGGAGAACCCGGGGAGGTTCTCCCGGTTGAACTCGACGACGGAGACCTGCTCGAAACGGAGGTCCCTCGCCACGGTGAGGCTGCTGTAGGGATTGGACCGCTGCGCGGTGCGGATCTTTTCTAGGACCTCTTCCTCGTCGACGTCGAACTCCATGATCTCGTTGAGGAGGCGGATCTCCCCCTCGAGGTCCTTGACGTCCACCGGGGAGCAGACAAGAGCGAAGGAACCCTGCGTCTCCGCGATCGCCCTCCCCTTCCGGTCGAGGATCAGCCCCCGGGGAGCCCGGACCGTCCGCATCCGCAGGCGGTTGTTCTCCGAGAGGTTCCGGTACCGGCCGGACTCCACCACCTGGAGCCAGTAAAACCGCCCGAGGAGAAGCGCGAACGCGCCGAAGGCCACGTAGAGGAGAATCCGCGATCGACGGGTGATGTCGGGATCCTGCTCCCGCTTGCGGATCCGGCCGGTCATTCCTTCACCCGGCGCCAGCGCATCGACAGGTCAAGAAAGAGGGGGACGGCGATCAGGGAGGTCCAGGCGATCCGGACCGCCTCCTGCGCTCCCCAGAGGATGGAGAACGGATGCGCCCCGGCCAGGGAAAGGAGAAGGACGACGGAGAACGACTCGATCGCCAGCAGGGACACGACGACGGAGAGGAGAGAGGCCTCGTTCCGCAGGAGGAACCGCCGCCCGATCTCCCGGGACCCGAAGTAGAGGGCCATCGACCCGAGGAACATCGACCAGGAGGGACCGGAAGCCGTGATCTCCCGGAAGAGGGCCGGGGGGAGGGCGCACAGGAATCCTCCGATCCCCGACACGAAGAGCCCGGAGAAAACGATCGCGAGGAACGGGAAGTCGGGAAGCAGGAACCAGGGGACGAACCCGGAGAGCCACCAGACGCACAGGGACGCGCCGAGGTACGACATGGCGAACAGCACAAGGAAATGTCTCAATCCCTGCCCGCCCGGAACGGGATGGAGGGGCGGGAGAGGATCACCATCGCCTCCTCGACGTCCTGGAAGTTCACCGCGCACTGGACCTTCACCTTCTGGAAGAGGCTCTCCTTCGGACGGTCCACGCTGACCACGGTGCCGAGGAGCACCCCCTTGGGCATGCTCCCGTCGAATCCGGAGAAGACGATCCGGTCCCCCACCACCACGTCGTGCACCGGGGAGACGTACTTCAGCCGGCAGAAGTTCCCGCCGATCCCCTCCGCGACGGCGCGGACCCGGCTGCGCTCCACCATCACGTCGGCGGCGAATCTCCCGTCGGTGACGAGCAACACCTCGGACAGTCCCGGGTGGGTCTTGTGGATCCTCCCCACCGCGCCGTAGGGGGTGACCACGGACATCCCGGCCTCGATCCCCGCCTCCGATCCCGTGCCGAGGAAGATCGCCCGGAACCAGGGGGAGACGTCATGCCCGACCACGCGCGCCCCGAGGGTCCGACGACCGACGGTCTCCGAGTAGCGCAGGAGGTCCTTCAACCGCCGGTTCTCGAGAATGGCGTCGCGCGTTCCGTGGAGCTGCTCCCGGAGCGCCACGACTTCCCTCCGAAGCCGCTCGTTCTCCCGGGTGACTCCCACCAGGGCGATGTACCGGTTCCACACACCCGAAACGCCTTCGCGCACGGAGTCCACGGCGAGGAAAAAGGGACGGAAGAGGGCGACCCCGGTGGCGCGCACCGGCTCGGCGCGCTCGATGGCGGGAGAGGGGCGCACGAAGACCTGGATCGCCGCGACGAGGAGCGATGCGGCAACGAGGAGCCGCCACCATTTCCGGAAGAACGTTCCCATAGAGACCGACGACCGCCTGGAGGGAGCGGCGCAGGGCCCGCCCCCCATCGGTTAATGCAGGGTCACCTGCCGGAGCAGGTCGAGCTCGTCCAGCGCCTTGCCGGACCCGAGCACCACGCAGGAGAGGGGGTCCTCCGCCACCGTCACGGGAAGCCCGGTCTCTTCCCTCAGCAGGGCGTCGAGGTTGCGCAGCAGCGCTCCGCCGCCGGCGAGCACGATTCCCCGATCGTAGATGTCTCCCGCCAGTTCCGGGGGGGTATCCTCGAACACGCTTTTCACGGCGTCGACGATGATCCGGACCGGCTCGGACAGCGCCTCGCGCACTTCGTCCGAGTGGAGGTTGAGCGCCTTGGGCACTCCCGAGACCATGTCGAGGCCCTTGATCTCCGTGGATTCCGAGAAGCCCGGAAAGGCGTTCCCGATCGCAACCTTGATATGTTCCGCCGTCGGTTCGCCGATCAACAGGTTGTATTTCCGTTTCACGTACTGGAGGATCGCCTCGTCCATCTTGTCGCCGGCGACGCGCACCGACTGGCTCTTGACGATCCCCCCCAGGGAGATGACCGCGACCTCCGTCGTCCCGCCGCCGATGTCGACGATCATGCTCCCGGACGGTTCGGTGATGGGAAGACCCGCCCCGATGGCGGCCGCCAGCGGCTCCTCGATGAGATACACCTCCCGGGCGCCCGCGCTCTGCGCGGACTCGCGGACGGCGCGGCGCTCCACTTCGGTGCAGCCGTAGGGGACGCAGATGATGATGCGGGGCCGCACGAGGGTGCGCGCCTTGTGGGCCTTCCGGATGAAGTACCGGAGCATCGCCTCGGTCACCTCGAAATCGGCGATGACACCGTCCTTGATGGGGCGGATCGCCACGATGTTCCCCGGCGTGCGGCCGATCATCCGCTTCGCCTCGATCCCCACGGCGAGGACCTTCTTGGTGCCCCGGGTGTCGCGGTGGACGGCAACGGCCGAGGGCTCGGAGCAGATGATCCCCTCCCCCTTCACGTACACCAGTGTCGTCGCGGTGCCGAGGTCGATCGCCAGATCATGTGAAAACAGGCCGAGCAGCCGGTTAAAAATCATCACGCATCCTCCGAACGCACGTCCGATATCCTTGAAAACGTATCGGGATATACTACAATCCCTTGTCTCTCATTGCAATCCGAAGGGGAACCGGTGTCGCGACTCTTTGATAATGTCCCCCTACTGACTCGATAGAAATGTCCCCCTACAATGCCCCTCTGCGATATCAGCGCGGAGGGGGCGATGGGAGGACACTTGTTGATGAGCGGGAAGGAGCGTCTCCGGAAGGTGATCCTGGAGGGGGTCAAGGAAGGTCGTCTCACGATCCGGGAGGCGTCGGCGAGGCTTTCGATCTCCTACCGGCAGGGGAAGAGGATCTATACGCGCTACCTGCGGGAAGGAGACGAGGGGCTGATGCATCGAGGCCGGGGCCGTCCTTCCAACCGGGCCAAGCCCGCTGCGGTGCAGGAGAAGGCGATCGCCCGTTACCGGGAGCGGTACCAGGGCTTTGGTCCCACTTTGGCGTGCGAGAAGCTTGCGGAGGAGGGTGTTGTCCTCCATCACGAGACCTTGCGGCGATGGCTGATCCAGGAGCAGCTCTGGGCCGGTTCCTCGCTCAAGGTCAAGCACCGGTCGTACCGGGAACGGAAGGCCCGCTTCGGGGAGCTGGTCCAGCTCGACGGAAGCCTCCACCGCTGGTTCGGTACGGATCACCCGGAGGCGTGCCTTCTGAACATGGTGGACGACGCCACGGGAAGGACTCTCTCCTGGATGACGGAGCACGAGAGCACGGAAGCGGGGATGCGGCTCCTTTGGCGGTGGATCGAGCATTTCGGGGTCCCCCTGGCCCTCTACACCGACAAGCACACGATCTACCTCTCCCCCCGGGAGCCCACCCTGGAGGAGGCCCTGGCGGGAGAAGAACCCCTTACGGTCTTCGGGCTGGCTTGTCACAAGCTGGGGATCCGGATCATCACGGCCCACTCGCCCCAGGCCAAGGGCCGGGTGGAGCGCAAGCATGGCGTCTTCCAGGACCGGTTCCAAAAGGAGCTCGCCCTTCGGGAAATCAAAACGATCCCGGCGGCCAACGCGCTGCTCCAAAATGGTTTCGTGGAGAACCTCAACCGCCGCTTTGCCGTTCCTCCCGCCGATCCCGCCGATGCGCACCGGCCGATTGCGGCAGGAGAAAACCTGGCGGGGATCTTCTGCCGGGAGGAAAAACGGTGCGTTCAGAACGACTTCACCCTGCGGCACAACAACCGCTGGTACCAGATCACCCACGACAACCGCCTCCTGCCCAAACCAAAAAGCCGCGTCATGGTCCGCACCCTGCTCGACGGAACGGTGCAGCTATGGTTCAAAAACCAGCGGCTGAACTTCGTACCGAGGAACGAGAAACGGCAGCCCGTGGCCGTGCCGAAGAAGCCGCGGTATGTCTATCATCCGCCCCGAAACCATCCGTGGCACGGTCCCGCCAATTCGCAAATCGCGGCCCAATGGCGACGGGAGGACCAAGAGCAAAAGGGGACATTTCTAACGAGCCCAACCAGGGGACATTTCTAAAGAGCTTTGACATCCGAAGGGGAACCGGCCGGAATCCCGTTGAAATCGGACCGCGCGCGGCATTAGAATGGCACGTTCGACATCACATTCATCCACATCGACAGGAGAACCGCCACGCCATGCTCGACGTCCTCCGCCGGAACGCCGGTTCCTGGGCCATCAAGATCATCCTCTCCTTCATCGCGCTGACCTTCATCTGGTGGGGAGTGGGCACCTACTCCGAACGGGACCGGAACGTGGCCGCCACCGTGGGCGACGAGACGATCACTTTGAACGAGCTCGCCGAGGCCGTTTCCGGACTCGAGAAGACGTACCGGGAGGTGTACGGCCCCGCCTTCACCCCGGAGATGGCCAAGGCGCTCGACCTGAAGAAGCAGGCGATGGATTCCCTGGTCCAGCGGAAGATCCTGCTCGCGGAGGCCGACCGGATGGGCCTGACGGCCTCCGACGCGGAAGTGCAGCGGGAAATCGCGGCCATCCCGGCATTCCAGCAGGACGGCCAGTTTCGGGAGGACCTGTACCGCTCGGTCCTCTCCTACAACCGCGTCTCCACCGCCGAGTTCGAGGCTTCCAAGCGGGTCGAGATCACGTTGAGAAAGGTCGAGGGTCTCCTCGCCGCCGGGGCGCTCGTTCCGGAGACGGAGGCGAAGGAGCTGTTCCGGGTCGCGTCGCGGAAGATCCGCCTCCTGGTGGTGACGGCGGACCCGGAAAGGGCAAGGACCGGGGCGCCGGACGAGGGGGAGATCGCCGCGAAGTACGAACTGGCCAAGGAGACGTTCCGCCTCCCCGCCCGCGTGAAGCTCGTCGTCGCCGTGTTCAGCCCCGAACGGTTCGGCCGGGAAATCCAGCCGCCCGAAGCGGAGATCAAGGCGTTCCACGAGGCGAACCCGGACCGGTTCCGTTCCGAGGAACAGCGCCTGGTCTCGCGTATCGTCCTGCCCTTCGGTGCGAAAAACCGGGACGCGGTCCGGATGAAGACGGGGGAGCTCCTCGCCAAGGCATCGAAGGGGAAGGCCGAATTCGACGCCCTGGCGAAGCAGTACGCCCGGGGAAAAAGCGGAGAGGCGTGGCTTACCCGAAAGGACGCCGGCGAGGCGCTTTCGGGGCCGCTGTTCCAGGCTGCCGTGGATACGGTCGTCGGACCGGTCGAACTTCCGGGCGGGTTCGTCCTCGCCCGGGTGAACCGGATCAAGTTTCCGGAGACGATTCCCTTCGCACAGGTCCGTGACCGCGTCGTGGAGCAGATCCGGCGCGAGAAGGGGAAGGACCAGGCCGTGGTCAAGGCGTACGAGGCGCATCCGAAGGCGCACGAAGCGAAGAGCGTGAAGGGAACGGCGGCGGCGTTCGGCATCCCGGTCGTCGAGACCGGCTGGGTGGGAGCGGAAGGAGCGCCCGGGGTCCCGGCGGCGGTCGCCCAGGATGCGCTGCTGCTCCCGTCGGGGGAGGTGGGACCCGTGAAGACCGTGGGAGACACCCACTACCTCTTCCAGGTGACCGCCAAGGAAGATTCCCGCGTCCCCCCCCTGTCGGACGTGCGGGAGAAGATCGTCGCGGCGGTGGTCCGGGAGAAGAAGGCGGCGGCGGCGCGGGCGGCGCTGCAGCAGGTGCTCGCGGCCTCGAAGACCGCGGCGGAGCTCGAAGCGAACGCGAAGAAGGCGGGCTTGTCGGCCTCCCTCACCGGCTGGTTCGCCCCCCTTTCGGATGCGATCCCCGAGGCGCTTGCCGGGGCAGGCGACCTCCGGAAAGACCTCTCCTCCCTTTCCGCGAAAGCGCCGGTAATCCGTACGGTGTACGCCGGACGGGGCGGGGCCCCCCTCGCCGTGGCGTTTTCCGCCGAGCAGCTCCCCGACGACGCCGAGTGGGCGCGGAAGAAGGCCGGCCTCCTCAAGGGACTTGCGGAACAGAAAAAAAACGCGATGGTCGAGGCGTTCCTTTCGGACCGCCGCAAGACCACCAAGGTGGAGATTCAACCCGAGGCGTTGAAGTAGCGGCGCCGGCATGCGACGTGCGCCTCTTGCCGTTTCCTTTCTTCTTCTCGGACTCCTCGCCTGCCCCGCGCACGGGACCGGGACGGGCGTCGTCGAAGAGGTCGTGGACGGCGACACGTTGCGCGTCCGGACCTCCGGGAACGCGGAAGCGGTCACGGTGCGCCTCATCGGAATCGACGCCCCCGAACGCAGCCACCCGACCCTCGGGAAGGAATTCCTCTCCGACGAGTCCGCCGCCCACCTCGCCTCCCTCTGCCGGGGCAAGACCGTCCGGATGGAAAAGGACGGCGAGGAGACCGACACGTACGACCGCCTCCTCCGGTACGTCTTCCTCACACCGTCCGACGGCCGCCTGCTGAACGAAGAGATGCTGCGCGTCGGGATGGCCCGCGCCTACACGAGATTCCCCCATTCGCGGACGGACGCGTTCCTCGCCGCCGAAGCGGACGCGCGACGGAAGGGGAGGGGACTCTGGAAGAACGGCGGGATGGCGGAAGCGCGGTGGCTCGCCGCGGGGAACGCCTCGCCCGTGGAGGTGTACCCCTCCGGCGGGAGGACCTTCGTCCTCGCCCACAGGGGGCAGGCGAAGGCCGGCGTGGAACGCGGGGACCTGCCGAAGGAGATCGAGGGGATCCTGCGGCTGCGGGGAGAGTGGTCGGACGCCGAGTTCGCCGCGAAGGCCCGGGACCGGGGATTCCGGCCTGTCCATCCGGCGAAAGAGGACCCGGCAGGTTCCGCCCCTTCCGGACCGCGCAGCATCGAGGCCGCTTCCGCCGGTGCGGGGGCGGTTGTCCCGTGGGAGGAAGCCCATCGCCACGAAGGCGAGGAGATCGTCGTCGAAGGGACGATCGTCCGGACCCACCGGACGAAGACGGTGCTGTACCTCAACTTCCACGCGAACTGGAAGCGGTACCTCACGCTCGTCCTCTTCGTGAAGGACCTCCCCCGCTTCCCGGGGAATCCCGGGACGGACTACAAGGGGAAGAAGGTCCGCGTCCGGGGGGAAGTGAAGATCTACAAGGGCCGCCCTGAAATGGTCATCCGGGAACCCTCGAACATCGCCATCGTACCTTAGTGCTGCGCTTCACAATTACGGTAACGTATCGGGAAGACAGCACGGATGGCGCATGCAACAGGAGGGCCCGGCGGAGTCGCCGCAGGAGGGGGGCGCCCCACTCCCGGACTAACTACACTCCCTGGGGTACCCCCGCCGTAGGAAGAACGGGGGGCACGAGCACCGAAGCACAACATACGGGACAAAGGCCGGGGGCCCTCGATGGAGGGCCCCCGGGGTGGCGCAGGATGGTCGCAGTGCGGCTTACGCTTCGTTCGTCTTGATCCGCATCCCGTAGAACGACCGGTAGACGAAGAACGTCGATACGAGGAAGAAGACCGCCGCCAGAATATGGCTCAGGGTCGGGTCCAGCGTGATCGCCAGCTCGACCGCCAGCAGCCCGAACAGCGTGGTGAACTTTATGATCGGGTTCATGGCGACCGACGAGGTGTCCTTGTACGGGTCCCCGACGGTGTCGCCCACGACGCAGGCGGCGTGGAGGTCGGTCCCCTTCATGTTCAGCTCGGTTTCAACGAGCTTCTTCGCGTTGTCCCAGGCGGCGCCGGCGTTCGCCATGAAGATCGCCTGGTAGAGGCCGAAGATCGCGATCGAGATCAGGTACCCGATGAAGTAGTAGTGGTTCACGCAGGCGAACGCCAGCGTGCTGAAGAAGACGGCGAGGAAGATGTTGAACATCCCCTTCTGGGCGTATTGCGTGCAGATCGCGACGACCTTCTTGCTGTCCTCCACCGATGCCTTCTCACCCCCGCCCTCGAGCTTGATGTTCCTCTTGATGAACTCGACCGCCCGGTAGGCGCCGGTGGTCACCGCCTGGCACGACGCCCCGGAGAACCAGTAGATCACCGCCCCGCCGGTGATCAGCCCCAGCAGGAAGAGCGGGTTCATGATGGAAAGCCCTTCATAGATCCCCGCCGGCCCCGTCGTTCCGTACTTCGCGGAAAGCAGCTGGATGATCGAGAAGATGAGGGTCGTCGCGCCGACGACGGCCGTCCCGATCAGCACCGGCTTGGCGGTCGCCTTGAAGGTGTTCCCCGCCCCGTCGTTCTCCTCGAGGTACACCTTCGCGTTCTCGAAGTCGGCATCGAAGCCGAACTCCTTCTTGATGTCCTGCTTGATGTTCGGGATCGTCTCGATGGTGGAGAGTTCGTACACCGACTGGGCATTGTCGGTCACCGGGCCGTAGGAGTCGACGGCGATCGTGACCGGCCCCATCCCGAGGAAGCCGAAGGCGATCAGCCCGAAGGCGAAGATCGCCGGGGCCACCATGATGTCGCCCAGCCCCAGCGTGGAGACGGCGTAGCCGCCCGCCATCAGGGAGATGATCGCGAGCCCCAGCCAGTAGGCGGCGAAGTTCCCGGCCACCAGTCCGGAGAGGATGTTGAGGGACGCGCCGCCCTCGCGGGAGGCCGTGACCACCTCGCGGACGTGGCCCGAGTTGGTGGAGGTGAAGATCTTCACCAGCTCGGGGATGATGGCGCCCGCAAGGGTGCCGCAGGTGATGATCGTGGAGAGCTTCCACCAGAGCGTCCCGTCGCCCAGCGCCGGGATCAGCAGGTACGAGAGGAGGTACGTCATCGCGATGGAGACGAACGAGGTGAGCCAGATGAGGGAGGTCAGCGGGTGCTCGAAGTTGAACTTGGCCGACTCACCGTACTTCCCCCTGTTGTAGACACCGTTGATCCCATAGGAGGCGGCGCTCGTCACGATCATCCCGATGCGCATCACGAAGATCCAGACCAGGAGCTGGATCTGGATGTTCTCCTTCGCTCCGGGGTCGAGCTTGTGCCCGACCGCGAGCAGGATGAAGGTGATGAGGGCAACACCCGTGACACCGTACGTTTCGAACCCGTCCGCCGTGGGGCCGACCGAGTCGCCCGCGTTGTCCCCCGTGCAGTCGGCGATGACGCCGGGGTTCCGCGCATCGTCCTCCTTGATCTTGAAGACGATCTTCATCAGGTCCGACCCGATGTCCGCGATCTTGGTGAAGATCCCGCCCGCGATTCTCAGCGCCGCGGCGCCCAGCGACTCGCCGATCGCGAAACCGATGAAGCAGGGGCCGGCAAGCTCCCCCGGGACGAAGAGGAGGATGATGAGCATGAGGACCAACTCGACGGCGATCAGGAGCATCCCGATGCTCATCCCGGCCTTGAGGGGGATCTCCATCGTCGGGTACGGCTTCCCCTTCAGCCCCGCGAATGCGGTGCGGGAGTTGGCGTACGTATTCATCCGGATCCCGAACCACGCAACGGAGTAGCTGCCGAGGATGCCGACGATGCTGAAGATGACGATGACCCCGATCTTGAAGGCATCCATCGTCCGGCTGAAGTACCAGACCATGATCGCGGCGATGAAAACCCACAGGATGGCGAGGAACTTCCCCTGCTGGATCAGGTACGTCTTGCACGTCTCCCAGATCAGCTCGGAGATCTCGAGCATCGACTTGTGGACCGGCAGGTTCCGGATCTGCGCGAACTGGACGAGGCTGAAGGCGATGCCCAGGACGCAGATCACGAGCCCCCCCAGCAGCAGGTTGTGCCCGTTCATCCCGAGGAAGCTCTGCTTGGCCAGGTCGGGGATGATCAGATCCGCCTCGCTCGCGTTGGCCGCGGTGGCCAGCAGGACGAGAACCAGCGCCACCATCGCGGGGAACAATTTCCTCGCGAGGGCGGTAAACCGTGCGACAACCGTGTCAGTCATGGCCCCTCCGTATCCGTTCGGTATTTAAGATAGTGCGTGGCGGGAAATCCGCCGGAATTATCGTGAAATCGGGCCGGTCGGGATACAGTCGACAGCCGCCCGCATCCGAAACGGGCAATTTGTACCATGCGGCGTCCCGCAGGTCAAGGGGAAACCCTGGCGTAAGCCGGCGCGTGGCGGGGGACACTCTTCCCCTCCGTCCCCCAACAGATCAAGAGTGTCCCCCTGACCGGGTGTTACTATAAAGGGCATGGATTTCCGGGGGAAACTGATCCTCGCGCCGCTGGCCGGGGTGACCGACACCACCTTCCGGCGGCTGTGCAGGGAGAACGGAGCGGACATCGTCGTCACGGAGATGGTGTCGGCGAAGGGGCTCCTCTGCGACCCGGACCGCTCCGGGGCGTACCTTGCCTACGACGAGGCGGAGCGCCCGGTGGGCGCCCAGTTGTTCGGCTCCGACCCCGGGGAGATCGCCGGGGCCGCGTCCGAAGTCGCGCGCCGGGGGTTCGACTTCGTCGACATCAACATGGGGTGCCCCGTCCGGAAGGTGACCGGCGGCGGTTCCGGCTCCGCGATCCTCGCGAACCCCCGGCTCGCCGGGGAGATCGCACGGGAGGCGGTCCGGGCGGCGGGGATCCCGGTGACCGTCAAGATCCGGTCGGGATTCGGAAACGGGAAGGAGACGTACCTCGCGGTCGCGGAAGAGCTGTTCGCCGCCGGCGCGGCGGCGGTGACCCTGCATCCCCGGCACCGGGGGCAGATGTTCGCGGGGAGCGCCGACTGGACGCACATCGCCGCCCTCAAACGGGCATTTCCCGGGGAATCGATCATCGGAAACGGGGACATCCGGCAGCCGGGGGACGCCGCGCGGATGCTCGCCGAAACGGGGTGCGACAGCGTGATGATCGGCCGGGCCGCCATGGGGAACCCGTGGATCTTCGCGGCGATGCGGCACGCGCCGGGCGCCATGGCGGGTGCCGGCGCCCCCCGTGCCGGCGCCTCCTTCCCCGGTCCGGAGGCGCGCCGCGCCCTGATCATGCGCCACGGGGAGGAGATGTTCCGGCGCCACGGCGCCCACGGGATCAAGGAGATGCGCAAGCACCTCGCCTGGTACAGCCGGGGGGTCCCCGGCGGCGCCGCCTTCCGCGCGGAGCTGCCGAAGGTCGCCGATCCGGACTCGTTCCGGGCGGTCGTCGGGCGCTTCTTTTGAGCGACCTCCTCCGCCGGACCCTCGAGTCGGTCAACATCGGGATCCTCGTCTTCGATCCGGCGGGGAAGCTTGCGTACATCAATCCCGCCGCCGAAGAGATCCTGCAGGGATCCTCCCAGGCGCTCGCCGGGAAGCATTACCGGACCCTGTTCCGGGGAAGCCCGGAGGCGGTCCGGATCGTCCGGAAGGCGATCGAGGAGAACACCCCGGTCACGGGGTTCGACGTGGCGTTGAAACCGGCCGGAGCGGGGCGATCGGTTCGAGGCGACGGGGACACGTCCATCCCGGTGATGCTCGGCGCTTCCCCTCTCCCGGGGGCGTCGGGCGATCCCCAGGGGGCGGTCCTTTCCGTCAAATCCTCGGAGATCCTTTCGCTCGTCGGCCAGGAGGAGCGGGCGGCGGTGAGCGCCGAGGAGATGCAGACGCTGGCCTACGGCATCGCCCACGAGATCAAGAATCCCCTCGGGGGCATCCTCGGGGCGGCGCAGTGGATATTGCGCGGAGAAGGTCCGGACGAGGACCGCGTCGAGGGAGTCCGGCTGATCCTCCGCGAGGCGCAGCGGATCAACGACCTGGTGGAGAAGATGCTGGAGATGGGGAAGGCGCCGCCGCCGGCGCGCCCGTTCGAACTCCCGCCCCTGCTGCGGGAGGCGGAACAGTTGCTCCTCTCCGAGTCCCGCTCGCAAGGGAAGGAGGTCCGGTTCGAGCTCCGCGTGGACCCGAGCCTCCCGCCGGTCTCCGGACACTCGGACACGGTCTACCGGGCCCTCCTCAACGTCATGAAGAACGCCGTGGAGGCGATCGAGCGGGCGGGCACCGTGCGGATCGAGGCGCGGATGAACGTCAACTACCGCTTCGCCCGCGGCCGGGGCAGGAAACGCTCCTTCATCGAGGTCGAGATCGCCGACAGCGGCATGGGGATGACCGGCGAGGAGATGCGCAAGGCGCTCCTCCCCTTCTACACCACGAAGGCCCGCGGCACGGGGCTGGGGCTGGTGATGGCCCGGCAGGCGATCACGCGGCTCGGCGGGAAGCTGGAAATCCGCTCTTCCCCCGGCGCCGGCACCTCGGTGAAAATATCCCTTCCGGTCGACCCGGGGAGAAAGGCCGCACAGTGAGGAAGGTACTGATCGCCGACGACGACGAGAGCATCCGCTGGGTCCTCCGGAAGACCGTCACGGGGATGGGGTTCGGCGCGGACCTCGCCGCGGACGGGGAACAGGCGCTCGCGCTCCTGGCGAAGAACCAGTACGCCGCCGCCTTCGTCGACGTCCGGATGCCCGGCGTGGAGGGGATCGAGGTGCTCGAGCGCGTCGAGGCGCGCAAGTCCCCCACCCGCTTCTTCATCATGACCGCCGTCCGGCGGCCCGACGTCGCCGCCCGGTCCACCCGCGCCGGCGCCGCCGAGTTCCTCACCAAGCCGTTCGACCTGTCCCGCATCGAGGAACTGCTCCGGGGCATCGCCAGCGAAGCCTCCTCCCGCGAACGCCCCTACCGCCCCGGGGAGCAGGAGGATTGGGGATCCGTCCGGATCGTGGGGAAGAGCCGCGTCCTCCTCGAGCTGTTCCAAAGCGTGGGGAAGGTGGCGGGCTCGGACGCCCCCGTCCTGCTGCTCGGGCTGCGCGGCGTGGGAAAGGAACTGATCGCGCGGAGCATCCACGAGCTGGGAGGGCGCACGGGCCCCTTCGTGGCGGTGAACATCCCCGCGATCCCCCGCGACTTGCAGGAGGCGGAGCTGTTCGGGCACGAGAAGGGAGCGTTCACCGGGGCGGAGAGCGCCCGCGAGGGGAGGATGGCCGCCGCCACGGACGGCACCCTCTTCCTCGACGAGATCGGCGACACCCCCCTCGATCTGCAGGCCAAGCTGCTGCGCGTGGTGCAGGAGCGGGAGTACACCCCCGTGGGCTCCAACCAGGCCCGGCAGTTCCGCGGGGGGATCATCGCGGCCACCAACCGGGACTTGCGGAGGATGGTGGCGGACGGAATGTTCCGGGAGGATCTTTTCGACCGGCTGAACGTCTTCCCGCTGCGCGTCCCTTCCCTCGCGGAGCGGAAGGAGGACATCCCGCTCCTGGCGGACTACTTTTTACGGAAGTATTGCGTCCTCCTTGCCCGCCCGGCGCGGGCGTTCTCCAAGGAGGCGCTCGAGGAACTCGCGACGCACCCGTGGAAGGGCAACGTGCGGGAGCTCGAGAACTTCGTCCAGCGGCTGGCGGTCCTCTCCACGGGGAAACTGCTGCGCCGCGACGATGTGGCCCGCGAGCTGGCCCGTGCGGGAGGCGCGCCGGACACCTGTTCCGCCCCGATGGAGCAACTGGTCGAGGAGCGGATCCGGGAGTTCATCCGGCGGCTCGGACCGGCGCTCGATTCCGAGACGAGGCTTCACGACCTGTTCGTCCGCCAGGTGGAGCGTCCCCTCGTGAAGGCCGTCCTCGAGGCGACGGGAGGGAACCAGATCCGCGCGGCGGCGATCCTGGGGGTCCACCGGAACACGCTGCGGAAGTTGGCCACGAAGCTCGGGCTCGCGCCGAAGGCCCGGAAGAGGAAGGAATCGTGACCGCCATGGGAAAACGAAACGCGGCGCCGGTGATCCTGGCGTTCGGAGGGTTCGATCCGACCGGGGGGGCCGGCGTGATGATGGACTCCCGTGCGGCGGCGGCGGCCGGAGCCCACGCCTGCGCGGTCGTCTCGTGCCTCACGGTGCAGACCACCGCCTCCTTCTCCCGCTTCGACGCGGTCCCGCGCGATGTCATGGACGATTCCCTCGCGGCCGCCGCGGAGAGCTTCCGCCTCGGGGCCGTCAAGGTGGGTATGGTGGGGACGCGCGCCGCGGCGGAGGCGATCCTCTCCTTCGCCGCCGCGCACCGCGACCTCCCCGTCATCGTCGATCCCGTGCTGCGCTCCTCCTCCGGGGCCCTGCTCCTCTCCCCGTCCGCCTTGCCGGCGTATCGGCGGCTCCTGCGGCGCGCATCCGTGCTCACTCCCAATCTGCCCGAGGCGGAAAAAATGCTGAATCGGCGGATCGTCTCCTTCGCCGACGCCGCGGAGGCCGCGGAAGAGCTCTCCGAACTCACCGGGGCCTCCGTGGTCCTCAAGGGAGGCCACTTCCCCTGGAAGGGACGCCGGGGGACCGACATCGTCTTCACCGGCGGACGAACCTCGCTCCTTCCGCCGGTCGGCGCCCGGCGCGGCGACCCGCACGGGACCGGGTGCGCCCTCGCCTCGGCGATCGCCGCACGGATCGCCGGCGGAGACGCCGTCGTTCCCGCCGTCCTGGCCGCGAAATCCATTCTTTCGAAACTCGTCGACGGCGGTTTCCCCTCCCCGGAGGGCCGCCCCATCCTGTTCCCGTGAACGGAGATCCCCGATGCTTCAACGATGCGCCCGGCGCTTCATCCTCCCGCTGTTTCCGCTCCTGCTGCTCGCCGCATGCGCGGCGCGCGAAGTGAAACCGACTCCGGTCGAACCGCAACGCAAGGCCGTGAGGGTGGCCGTCGTGCTGGGGGCCGGGGCGGCCAAGGGGTTCGCCCACGTGGGGGTGCTCAAGGTCCTCGAAGCGAACCATGTCCCCATCCACATGATCGTGGGGACCAGCGTGGGGAGCTTCGTCGGATGCATGTCCGCCTACGGCTACTCCGCCTACGACCTGCAGAAGATCGCCATGGGGCTCGAGAAGGGGGAGATCGCGGACCTCGCCGTTCCCGACAACGGGTTCGTGAAGGGGGAGAAGCTCGAAGCGTACGTCAACCGGATGATCCGGGGCACGCCGATGCAGGACCTGCGGATCCCCTTTTACGCGGTGGCCACCGACATCGGCTCCGGCCAGGAGATGGTGTTCGGGAAGGGGAACACGGGGGCGGCGGTGCGGGCGAGCTGCGCCATCCCCGGCGTCTTCCGGCCGGTGCGGATCGGCGACCGGACATACGTCGACGGCGGCGTGGTGAGCCCGGTGGCGGTGGACGCGGCGCGCCGGATGGGGGCGGACGTGGTGATCGCCGTCGACATCTCCGGGGGAGTTTCCGGTTCCGCCCCCGAAAGCACGCTGGACACGATCTTCCAGTCGATCAACGTGATGTATTCGAATATCGCGGCGGCCCAGCTCTCCCGGGCCGACGTGGTCATCCACCCGCAGGTGGGATCGATCGCCTCCGGCGACTTCACGAAGCGCCACGAAGCGATTCTCGAAGGGGAAAAGGCGGCCCAGGACGCGCTGCCGAAGATCCAGGCGCTGCTGGGGGGATCCGCCGTAAAGTGACCGGTCTATCTATTTCGCACGGCCTGTGGTAGCGGCTTCCGTTACCTCGACCAACCTTCCGCTATGCACATCATAGATGTACCCGTACACCGGAATTTCCTTGGGCACCAGGGGATGATTCCGGATGCGCTGCACATCTTCCAGGACGCTCTGCTTCTGATCGGGAATCGTCAGCCAGCTGATGTGTTCACCCTCGGCGGAACCGCCGCCACCGCCGGCATCATGCCAGCCGGTCGCGTCCACGCTGGCGCTCTTCAGGCTGCTGCGTAACAGTTTGCGCATCACTTCATCGGTAAACGTCTCCATGCCGCAGTCGGTGTGGTGTATGACGAACCACTCCCGTGTACCCAAGAGCTTGTAGGAGATCACCAGGGAGCGAATTGCGTCATCGCTGGCCCGGCCACCTGCATTGCGGATTACGTGGGCATCGCCTTCGGCAAGACCGGCATACTTGGCCGGATCCAGCCGGGCATCCATGCACGTCAGAACGGCAAAGCGCCGACCCGGAGGCATGGGCAGCTTGCCCTTATCCCCAAAGTTGGCGGAGTAGTTCGCGTTTGCCGCCAGAACCTCTTCTTTGATCTTGCTCATGACTCTCTCCTTTGATCGAAACACCGGGAATTTCAGGAAAGGCGATTGCCGCCCCGGCGTGGCAGCAACCGGCTACCGTTCGGGATAAGATGCGAGGCCCCACGGAAACGTTGCCGGAACCGTTCGCTTCAACCTGTGGTTAGTGAAGATACCCCCATCGAAGAGGAGGACGGGCAGGGCACCCCCGGTGGGATGCTTATTACTCGAGGTCCTGCGCCAGGTCCTCGAAGCGGGTGAACTGCGAGAGGAAGGCGAGTTTCACATCGCGCATCGGTCCGCTCCGGTTCTTCCCCACGATGATCTCCGCGATCCCCTTCTCCTCCTGCGGTGTCTTCTCCTTGCTGTACATTTCCTCGCGGTAGACGAACAGGATCAGGTCGCTGTCCTGCTCGATCGCCCCGGAGTTGTGACTCACCATGCCATCGGCGAGCCACGAGGCCGGCCCAGGAACGGTCAGGTCGAACACTTCTTCCGATCCATCCGGCGATACCTCAACGACCCGGTCCCAGAACAGGTCGCTCTCCGCCCATAGCCGGAGCGCGTCGTCCTCCAATATTGCCGCGTATCCCGCCACGACCTCTCGCGACGGCGCAAACGCGAAGTGAGCGTTTCCGCCGTAGGAAGTTCCCCGCATCGCCGCCATCGTGCGCTGGGAAATCCCCCGTTCCCGCATCGACGCCTTCACCTGGGCGAAAACTTCGACCGGGAGAGTATCCGTGTTTGTGTTCGTGATCACCGTTTCCAGTTCGTCCCGAAGACGCTCCGCGGGTGCAACGCGAGGGCCGAACGCTCCTACCGCATCCAGGAAGCGAGCTTGCTGCTCCGATCCGGATACATCCACCGTAAACACCGGCCGATAGCCCGTCTTCCGCACAACGCGAATCCGGGCAACGATGCCAAGCCGGAGGAGCAGCGCCGCCACGTCACGAGCCAGTCCCTCGCTCGCCGTGCTGAAGTAGACACGTGCGGATCCCTTCGACCCGGCGCTTCGGCACGAAATGCTCCCGTCCGTCGCCCAAAGGTGGCGCAGGAGGAGCCCGACCTGCGCGTTGTCGAAACGGAACACATCCGATGGCAAACGCTTATCGTGCGACCGCTGCCCGAAGATGCCGAGATCGCGCAGCCATCGGTTCACGCCCGCCGGGTGCCACCGGTTCCCGTTCCCGCTGAGGAGTAGCTGGTGCCAGTTCCCCCGGCCTGCGTAGCGCGTTACCTTCACGCCGAACGCGCGTTGCGCCGATTCCGCAACGGCCCGACTGTTCTCTTCGGAAGCCGTCGTGTAGCGCATCGGCCGATTCACGAGATAGCTCCCGTCACCTGCTAGGTGTCCGAGCAGCGCAATGTGATCCTCGGGCCAGACCACCGGCTGTTCCGGTTCCGGGACGGCGCGCGCGACGGCAAGCCGGTCGCCGGGTTTCAGGTCGCCGACGCGTGTCCACACGCCGGGACCGTACAGCAGATGCTCCGAAGTCGCACGGACGGTGCGGCCGCTGGCGAGGAGAACGCGCATCACCGGCTTTTCGCCCACCGACCACACGCACTCGCTTCTCGCCGGGACGATGCGTCCATCGAGGGACATGGCCCACACATCGACCTGTTTCCCGACCAACTCCCGGATCGGAACGCGGCCCCCATCGGTGGTCAGGACAAGGGTGTCCCCCGTGACGCATTCCCTCAAGTCCGCCATCTGGGGGCGCTTGTCGGTCCGGCTCTCCACCCCGCGGCTGAGCTGGGAGACCGCGACGACCGGGATGTTCAGCTCCTTGGCGAGCGACTTCATGGAGCGCGAGATCTCGGAGACCTCCTGCACCCGGTTTTCGGAGTTCTGCCGGGTGTTGGAGCCGTGCATCAACTGCAGGTAGTCGACGATGATCAGTCCGATGCCGCGCTCTTTTTTGAGCCGCCGCGCCTTCGCCCGCAGCTCCATGGCCGACAGCGTCCCGGAGTCGTCGGTGTAGATCGGCGCCTCGGAGAGCTTCCCCACGGCGGCCACCAGCCGGTTCACCTCCTCCTGCCCGAGGTGCCCCGTGCGAAGCCGCTGGAAGTTGACGCGCGCCTCGGAGCAGATCATCCGCATCGCCAGCTCCTGGCGGCTCATTTCGAGGGAGAAGATCGCCACGGGCAGCTTCTGGCGGGTCGCCGCGTTCACCGCCACGTTGAGGCAGAGCGAGGTCTTCCCCATCCCCGGCCGGGCCGCCACGACGATCATGTTGGACCGCTGGAACCCCGCGGTGACCTGGTCCAGGTCGCGGAAGCCCGACGCGACGCCGGTGATCCGCTCCTTCCGTTCGTACGCCTCCTCGATCTGCTTCATCGCCTCCCGGGCCATCTCGCCCATCGCGTAGTAGGAGGGCCGGATCTTCTCCTCGGCGATGGCGAAGATCGTCTGCTCGGTCCGGTCGAGGAAATCGTCGATGTCGACGCCCCCCTGGTACGCGGCGGCGGAGATCTCCTGCGCGGCGGAGATCGTCTTGCGGAGGATCGCCTTCTCCTTCACGATCCGGGCATAGTGCACGACGTTGTCGGAGATGGGGACGGACGTGACGATCTCGGAGAGGTAGGCGAGCCCGCCGACCTGCTGCTCGGCGTTCCGGTCCTTGAGGGCGGCGGACAGGGTGAGCTGGTCGATGGCGCGTCCCCGGTCGTACAGGTCGACCATCGCCTCGTAGAGGATCCGGTGGGCTCCCTGGTAGAAATCCCCCGGGCGCAGGACCTCCATCACGCCGTTCATCAGGTCGTTGTTCAACAGGAGCGACGCAAGGACGGCCTGCTCCGCGTGGAGGTCGTGGGGAGGAACCCGGAGGGAGGGGTCGTTGCCGCCAGGCGGCGCGTTGCGGATGCCGTTCATCGACGCCTCCCGTCCGGAGTGGACTCGGTGGTGCGGTTCGGGGGCAGGGTTACGTTTCGGGCACCACGCTGACGGAGATCTCGGGAACGACGTCCGCCGCGACCCGGATCTTCACCTTGTAGTCGCCCACCTGCTTGATCGGATCTGCGAGCTGGATCGCCTTGCGGTCGACGGTCATGCCGGCCTTCCCGAGCGCCTCCGCGATATCCCGCGAGGTGACGGCGCCGAACAGCTTCCCTTCCTCCCCCGCCTTGGCGGGCAGGGTGAGGGAAACGGTGGACAGCGTCGCCGCCATCGCCTCGGAGGCCTTCCTCGACTTCTTCGCCCGCGTCTCGATCGTCCGCCGGTCGTGATCGAGGGTTTTCATGTTCCGCACGTTCGCCAGGACCGCCAGTTGCCGAGGGATCAGGTAGTTCCGCCCGAACCCGTCCGCGACCTTGACGACCTCTCCGGCCTTCCCCAGCTTCTCCACGTCCTCGCGCAGGATGACTTTCATCGGGGCGCCTCCTACCGGACCTGCGTGGCGGTGAAGGAGATCAGCGCGAGGATCCGCGCCTTCTTGATCTCCACCGTCAGCTTCCGCTGGTGCTTCGCGCAGTTCCCGGTGATGCGCCGGGGGACGATCTTCCCCCGCTCGGAGACGAACTGCTTGATCATGTACGCGTTCTTGTAGTCGATCGCGAGCTCTTTCTCCGCGCAAAAGCGGCAGAACTTCTTGCGGATGTACCGCTTCTTCCCTCCTCCGCCCGGGCCGCGATGGTCGTCGCGCCGGGGACCGGACGAGGGGCGGGGCTTGTACGGGGTGCTCATCGGGTGTTACCTCCTTGGAATCCGGATCGTATTTTTCTTCAGAACGGGATATCGTCGTCTTGCGATTCGGGCGCCGGAGCCGCCGGCGCGCCCTTTTCGGCCGATGCGCCGCGCGGCGAGCCGAGGAACTGGACGTTGTCCGCCACGACCTCGACCTTGCTCCGCTTCACGCCGTCGGTCTCCCAACTGCGCTGCCGCAGGCGCCCCTCGACCAGCACGGACCGCCCCTTGGAAAGGTACTCGGCGCAGTTCTCGCCCGCCTTCCCGAACACCGAGATGTCGAAGAAGGAGACCTCCTCCTTGACTTCGTTGTTCGACTTGTATCGGCGGTTCACCGCGATGCTGAAGCTGGCCACGGCCACGCCGGAAGGGAGAAAGCGCGTCTCGGGATCCCGCACGAGGTTGCCGGCGAGGATGACACGGTTGATGCTTATGTTGGCCATCGGATTCCTCCCTGCTCCGCCCGTCAGGCTTCCACGGGGGACGCGGGCGCTTGCGGGGTTTCCGGGGCGGGGGTCTCCGGCGCGGGCGTCCCGGGGTCCGCGGGAGCCTCCCCGGCGGGGGGTGCGGCCGCCTCGACCTTCGGCGCAAGCGGGGCGGTGTGCACGGTGGTCAGGTGACGGAGGATTCCCTCGAAGATCTTGATGTTGCGCTCCACCTCCTCGACCACGCCGCGGTTCCCGGTGTAGAGGAGAAAGGTGTAGAAGGCGTTGCTTCTCTTCCGGATCGTGTAGGCGAGCTTGCGGTTTCCCCAGTCGTCGGTCTTCAGCACTTCGCCCTTGTAGCCGGCGATGATCCCGGAGAGCTTGCCGAGGAACTCTTTCCTCGCGTCTTCCGGGAGTTCGGGGTCGAACAGGATGGCGGTTTCATACCTCTTCGGTGTCATCTTGCGATCTTGCCTCCTTTCGGCTGATCGAGCCCCCGGACGCTTCGCCGGGAGCAAGGAGTATGTTCCCCGCCGGGGATTCCGGGGGGGGCTTGCGGCCCTTCGGCGCTTCGCGCGACTTCGCGTTCCAGCGCGTCATGGCCTTGTCGAAACCGAGCCTCGCGATGTCGCCGACCGCCTCGCCGGCGGCTGCGATCGCCGCCTCGAACGGTCCCCGGAGATCGGGGGCCGGAGGGGTCAGGACGTAGTCGGCCGAATCGATCCCCGCGGGGGGCCGTCCGATTCCCACGCGGACCCTCAAGAAATCGGCGGTCCCGAGGCGTTCCCTGAGGGAGCGCAACCCGTTGTGGCCGCCCGTGCCCCCGCCCCGCTTCAGCCGCACCGTGCCCGCCGCCAGGTCGAGGTCGTCGTGGATGACCACGAGGTCTCCGGGGCCGTCGGCGTGCTTCCGGTAGAGAGGGGCCACCGCGTCGCCGGACAGGTTCATGAACGTCGTCGGCTTGGCGAGGACGACCCGCCGCCCCTCGATCTCGCCGGTCCCCAGGAAAGCATCTCCGGTCGCGCGCCACCGCGCTCCCAGCGCCTCGGCGATCCGTTCGACCGCCAGAAACCCCGCGTTGTGGAGCGTCGCGGCGTACCGCCGCCCCGGGTTCCCCAGTCCGACGATGAGTCGCGTAAAACGCTACTCCTTCTTCTTCGGTTCCTTTTCGGCCTTCTCTTCCTTCCCTTCCTTCCCTTCCTTCCCCGCGGCTTCCGCGACGCTGGCGCCCTCGGCCCCTTCCGCCGCCGCTTCTTCCACCGCCGCCGGCGCAACCTCGGCCTTCGGCGTGTTGACCGCCGCCAGGGTGATCCGAAGGTCCTTCTCGGTCGGAACGACCCCCTCGGGGAACCGGATATCGGCAAGGTGGAGCGACTGGCCGACCCCGAGGGAGGAGACGTCGAGCTCGAGGAACTCGGGGACCTGGTCGGGCGTGCATTCGACTTCGAGGCTTCGCGTGACCACATCGAGGACCCCGCCCATCTCGATGCCGACCGCCTTCCCCTTGACGCGCAGCGGGACCTCGACGCGGAACTTCCTGCCGAGGGCCACCTCGTAGAAGTCGACGTGGGTGATCCGGTCCGTCAGGGGGTGGGTCTGCACCTCTTTCAGGACCGCGTACGACTCCTTCCCGTCGGCGCCGTCCTGGACGGTCATCTTGACGATCACCGTTCCCCGACGGGCCGTGGCGAGGAACTTCTCGAGGGTCTTGCGCTGGAACTCGATCGACCGGGTCTCGAGCCCTTTCCCGTAGATGACGCCGGGGACCCTCCCCTCGGCGCGACGCTTCCGGTTGATCTCCTTCCCCGTGTCCCGGCGGCGGTCCGCCGTCAATTCCATCATCGCCATCTTCTCTCTCCTCCTAGACGAACAGCGAGCTTACCGAATCCTGGAAGTGGATCCTCTTGATGGCCTCGCCCAGCAGGGGCGCCACCGAAAGGACGCGGATCTTCTTGCAGGCCGCCTTGGGGCCCAGCGGGATCGTGTTGGTCACCACGAGTTCCTCGATCTCCGATTTCTCGAGCCGCTCGATGGCGGGACCCGACAGGACGGCGTGGGTGGCGCAGGCGTAGATGTGCTTCGCCCCTTTGCGACGGAGGGCGTCGGCGGATTGGGCCAGCGTCCCCGCCGTGTCCACCATGTCGTCGAGCAGGATCGCCGTCTTTCCCTCGACCTCGCCGATGATGTTCATCACCTCGGCCACGTTGGGCGCCAGCCGGCGCTTGTCGATGATGGCGAGGGACGCGGAAAGGCGCTTGGCGAAGGCGCGCGCGCGCTCCACGCCCCCGGCGTCGGGGGAGACGATCACGGTGTCGTCCCCGTAGTTCGCCTTGATGTACTCGAGCATCACCGGCGCCGAGTAGAGGTGGTCCACCGGGATGTTGAAGAACCCCTGGATCTGTCCCGCGTGCAGGTCCATCGTCAGCAGCCGGGAGACGCCCGCCGCGGTGAGCAGGTCGGCCACGAGCTTCGCCGTGATGGGGGCCCGCGGAAGGACCTTCCGGTCCTGCCGCGCGTATCCGTAATACGGGAGGACCGCCGTCACCCGCTTCGCCGAGGCGCGCTTGAGACCGTCCATCAGGATCAGCAGCTCCATCAGGTGGTCGTTCACCGGCGGCGACGTCGGCTGGATGATGAAGACGTCCACCCCGCGGACGTTGTCCCGGATCTCGACGTTCACCTCGCCGTCGCTGAACCGCTTGATGACCGCGGATCCGAGCGGGATGCAGAGGAACGCGCAGATCTCCTTCGCGAGATCCGGGTTCGCGTTCCCGGTGAATACCTTCAGTCGCGTCACGCAACTCCCCTGTATCCGGAGGACATTTCGCCGAAAAGACTGGATGTTATACCGAAGAGGGGGCGGTTGGCAAGTGCTATTCGGCCGTCTCCCCGGGCTCCCGCCTCCCGCATGGCTGGGAGGGAAGGGGTCGAACCTTCATTGGAGGCTCCAAAGGCCCCTGTCCTGCCGTTAGACGACCTCCCAGCGCACCGGTGATTTTATCGGGCGGCCGCCACCTCGTCAAGGACGGCGCCGGATTCCCGCTCGTACTCCCCGATCACGGCATCCTCGATCATCCGCCGGGTCTCGTTCTTCAGCGGATGGGCGGTGTCCCGGTACGTGCCGTCCTTCGTCTTCTTGCTCGGCATGGCGACGAACAGGCCGGCGGTCCCCTGGATGATCTTGAGGTCGCGGACGACGAAACAGTCGTCGAAGACGATCGTGGCGTACCCCTTCAGTTTCTCGTTGTCCGACACCGGAAAAACCTTCACCTCGGTGATCCGCATCCTGGCCTCCCCCCTTTTCCCTGCAAGGTATTTGCGAGACGCTGCACTAGATGCTCCTCGCGACGAAGATCCGCCGCCCCTCTCCCCCGTCCCCGTCTCCCGACAATTTCCTCCGCGCCTCCCGCACCGCGCCTTCCGACGCGAAGAGGCCGAACACCGCCGATCCGCTCCCCGACAGCCCCGCCGCCGCCGCTCCCGCGGAGATCAGTTCCCGCCGGAGGACTGCGATCTCCGGATGTGCAGGTTCCCACGCCGCCTCGAAATCGTTCCGGACCACGGCGGCCACGTCCGAAAACGTCCGGAACGACGGGACGGTACCGAAGGGGGGAGCGTCCCCCGGCTCGCGCCCGAGCCGCGCATACCCTTCCCGCGTGGAAAGCCCGAAGGCGGGGCGCACGATCGCCGCGTGAAACGGCACGCCCCACGGCAGCGGGATGACCCGCTCGCCGAACCCTTCCACGAGCGCGGCGCCGCCCGAAAGGAAGAACGGAACGTCCGCCCCGATGCGGGCCGCCATCGCGTACAGCTCTTCCCGGGGAGGCTGCAATCCGGTCAGCGCGATCAACCCTTTCAGCGTCGCCGCCGCGTCGGAACTCCCACCGCCCAGCCCCGACTCCGCGGGAATCGACTTGCAAATCCGGATCCGGACGCCGGCGGGGGTTCCCGCCCAAGCGAGAAAGAGCGCCGCCGCACGGTGGCAACTGTTCATTTCGTCGGTCGGGACCCCCGGTGCGTCGCATTCCACGGCGATCCCGGCGGGAGCCTCCTCCACGGTCACCTCGTCGTACAGGGAGACCGGCACCATGACGGAGCGGATGGAATGGTACCCGTCGGGGCGCTTCCCGAACACCTGGAGGGAGAGATTCAACTTGGCCGGAGCAAGGAAAGAGACGGCGGAAGTACCCAAGGGAAACCTTTTCAAACGCTGTTTTTAAAGTAGGTTACCCGCAAAGGGATCCGCTGTCAAGGGCAGGGAAAGGAAGAGGAAAAGCCGAAGAACGATATTCATCCCGAAGAATACACCGCGCCGGAAAACCGCCGAACGCACCCGGCGCGGGGGGCGCGGTTTGCGGGAAACCGGGGCGGCCCGGGTCCGCCTACCCGGCGGAGCGGGCGAAGGTGAAACCCGATTTCGTGTCGGCGTCCACGATCACCCGGTCTCCCTCGCGGAACTCCCCTTCGAGGATCCGCATCGCGAGGGCGTCCTCGATCCGCTTCTGGATGGCGCGGCGAAGGGGCCTGGCCCCGTAGGCGGGGTCGTAGCCGATCTCCGCGATCCGCGCCGTCGCCGCGGGGGTGAGGGAGATCGCGATCTTCCGGTCGGCGAGCCGGCCGTTCAGCTCCCCCGCCATGATCTCCACGATCCGGGAAAGCTCCTTCCTGCCGAGCGGGTGGAAAAGGACGATCTCGTCCAGCCGGTTCAGGAACTCCGGCCGGAAGGTGCGGCGAAGCTCCTCCATCACCCGGTCGCGGACCACCTCTTCCCCCTTCCCGGCGAGCTCCTGGATCCAGTGGGAGCCCACGTTGGAGGTGAGGATCGCCACCGCGTTCCGGAAATCCACGGTCCGCCCCTGCCCGTCCGTCAGCCGCCCGTCTTCGAGGACCTGCAGCAGGATGTTGAAGACGTCGGGGTGCGCCTTCTCGATCTCGTCGAACAGGATCACCGCGTACGGCTTCCGCCGGATCGCCTCGGTGAGGGCCCCGCCCTCCTCGTACCCCACGTATCCCGGGGGGGCGCCGATCATCCGGGCGACCGAATGCTTCTCCATGTACTCGGACATGTCGAGGCGCACCATGGAGGCCTCGTCGTCGAACAGGAACTGCGCGAGCGCCCGCGCCAGTTCCGTCTTTCCGACGCCCGTCGGCCCGAGGAAGAGGAACGACCCGATGGGACGACGCGGGTCCTTCAGTCCCGACCGGGCGCGCCGCACCGCACTGGCCACGAGCCCCACCGCCTCGTCCTGCCCCACCACCCTCGCGGAAAGGCGATCCTCCATCTTGAGGAGCTTCTGCACCTCCCCCTCCACCAGCCGGGAGACGGGGATCCCCGTCCAGCGGGAGACGATCTGCGCCACGTCCTCCTCGTCGACCTCCTCCTTGAGGAGGCGGTCTTTCGAGCGCTCCGCCGCCCGCGACGCTTCCTCGACCTGCTTGCGCAGGGCCGGGAGGACGCCGTATTTCAGTTGCGACGCCTTCTCGAGGTTTCCCTCCCGCTCCGCCCGCTGCATCTCCTGGAGGGTCTGCTCGACCCGTTCCTTGACCGCCCGGTTCCCTGCGATCTCCCGCTTCTCCGCCTCCCATCGCCCCCGCAACGCGGCGATCCGTTCGGCGAGCGCCGACAGCTCGGAATCGATCCCCGAAAGCCGCTCCCGCGATGCCCGGTCGGTCTCCTTCAGCAGCGCCTGCCGCTCGATCTCGAGCTGGGTCTTGCGGCGCTCGACCTCGTCGATCTCGGTGGGGACGGAGTCGATCTCGATCTTCAGGCGGGACGCCGCCTCGTCGACCAGGTCGATCGCCTTGTCGGGGAGGAACCGGTCGGAGATGTACCGGTGGGACAAGGTGGCGGCGGCGATCAGCGCGGAGTCCTTGATCCGCACGCCGTGGTGCACCTCGTAGCGGCCCTTCAGCCCCCGGAGGATGGCGATCGTGTCCTCGACGGACGGCTCGCCCACGGGGACCGGCTGGAACCTCCGCTCCAGCGCCGCGTCCTTCTCCACGTATTTGCGATACTCGTCGAGGGTGGTCGCCCCGATGCAACGAAGCTCCCCCCGCGCCAGGGCGGGCTTCAGCATGTTGGAGGCGTCCATCGCCCCCTCCGCCTTCCCCGCTCCCACGAGGGTGTGCAGCTCGTCGATGAAGAGGACCACCTTCCCCTCCGCGGCGGCGATCTCCTTGAGGACCGCCTTCAGCCGGTCCTCGAACTCCCCCCGGTACTTCGCACCCGCGATGAGGGCCCCGAGGTCGAGGGAGAGCACGCGTTTCTCCTTGAGCCCCTCGGGGACGTCCCCGGTGACCACCCGCTGGGCGAGGCCTTCCGCGATCGCCGTCTTCCCCACGCCGGGTTCTCCGATGAGGACGGGATTGTTCTTGGTGCGCCGGGAGAGGACCTGGATCACGCGGCGGATCTCGTCGTCCCGGCCGATGACGGGATCGAGCTTATCGCGCCGCGCCGCATCCGTCAGGTCCCGGCAATATTTGTCGAGGGCCTGGTACTTCGCCTCGGGATTCTCGTCCGTGATCCGCTGGGTGCCCCGGACGGCGGTCAGCGCGGAGAGGAGCGCCTCCCGCGTCAACCCGCGCCTCCGCAGGAGGTCGGCCACCTTTCCGGGTTCCGTGGTGAAGGCGAGAAGGAAGTGCTCCGCGGACAGGTATTCGTCCTTGAAGGCGTCCGCCTCGGAGAGGGCGCGCCTGAAGAGCGGCTCGAGGCGGGTCGACAGCCCGCGGGTGACCGCTCCGGACACTTTCGGCAGCGACGCCAGAAGCGCCTCCGCGTCCGCGAGGAGCTGCTGCGCGGAGACCCCCGCCCGGGCGAGCAGTTCCCCCGCGACGCCGCCTTCCTGACGAAGGAAGGCCCGGAAGAGGTGCTCCGCCTCCACCTCGGCGTGGCCGCGCTCAGAGGCCAGCCGGACGGCGTCCTGCAAGGCTTCCTGCGATTTCACGGTCAACTTGTCGAGGGAGATCATCGTCGCCTCCACGAACGGAAGAATGTCGACGGAAAGGACGGAGGGCGCCCGCATCGCCATGCGGACGCCCCCGGATGAGCGGCTATCCCTACTTGTTCTTCACCGTGAGGAGAAGCCGGGCGTCGCCCCGCTCCACCAGGAACAGGATCGTCTTGTCGGACTTGAATTTCTTCACCAGCTTCGCGAACTCGGCCGCGTCGGTGACCGGATTGCGCTTGTTCCGGCGGATGACGGCCCGGACGATGTCCCCGGGCTGGAAGCCCGCATCTTCCGCGGGGCTCCCATCCTCGACCCCCATCACCACCACGCCCTTCGTATTCTCGATTTCGAACCGCTGTGCGATCTCGGGGGTGATCTCCTGGACCGTCAGGCCCAGGTCTTTCGACAGGTCCTGCGTGCCGGCCGGCTTCCCGGGCTCCCCCTGCATCTCGGCGATCGTCACCTTCAGGGAGATCTCCTTCCCCTCCCGGATCAGCCGTACGTTCACGTCCTGCCCCGGTTTCGTCGTGGCCACGATCTGCGGGAGCTCGTGCTCGTCCTTGATCTCCTTGCCGTTGAACGCCACGATCACGTCGCCGGACCGGATCCCCGCCTTTTCCGCGGGACCGCCCGTCGTCACGTCGGACACCAGGGCCCCGCGCCGGTCGGCAAGGCCGAGGTTCTCGGCCGCCTCGGGGGTGAGCCTCTGGATGTAGACTCCGAGCCATCCCCGGGTCACCTTCCCCTTGTCCTTCAACTGGTCGAGGATCGACTTGGCCAACTGGATCGGCGTCGCGAACCCGATCCCCTGCCCGCCCTGGATGATCGCCGTGTTGATCCCCACGACCTCGCCCCGCAGGTTGAACAGGGGGCCTCCCGAGTTCCCCGGGTTGATCGAGGCGTCCGTCTGGATGAAGTCGTCGTACGGTCCGGAACCGATGATCCGCCCCTTCGCGCTCACGATCCCCGTCGTCACCGTGTGGCCGAGCCCGAACGGGTTGCCGATCGCCACCACCCACTCGCCCACGTCGAGCTTCTCCGAGTCGCCCAGCTCCACGTGCGGAAGCTTCTTCTTCGAGTCGATCTTGATCAGCGCGATGTCGGTCTTGGTGTCGTTTCCGACGACCTTCGCCTTGAACTCCTCCTTGTCGAGGAGGGTCACCGTCACCTCGTCGGCCTTCTCGACCACATGGTTGTTGGTGAGGATGTATCCGTCGGGAGAGACGATGAACCCCGATCCGAGCGATCTGCGCTTCTGCTCCCTCGGCATGCGGCCGAAGAAGTTGTTGAAGAATTCCTCGAACGGGTCTTGCTGCCCGAAGGGGTTGCGCACCCGGGGGCGGTGGAGCTTCACCACCTGTGTGGTGGAGATGTTCACCACGGCCGGGGAGACCTCCTTGAAGAGCTGCGGGATGTCCACGGGGACCATCCGCAGCCCCGCCGCGGCGGGGACCACCGCCGGCTTCTCCTTTTCGCCCCAAAGCGCGCGCGCGATCGGCGAGAAGTTGAACCCCGCCGAAAGGACGATCCCGGCGGTCACCGCCGCGAGAACGAGGACCACCACCCTGCTTTTGCGGATCACCGTTGATTCCCTCCCTTTTCGTGGCCGGCGGGGGGCGCGTTCATCAACGCCATGTACCCCATGCGGAGGTGGTACAGCCCCTCCCGGAGAACATCCTCTTCTTCCTTCGTCAGGTTCCCCTTCGTCTTCTCCTGGAGGACCCCGAGGAGGTCGATGGCGTCCTTCGCGCCGGGCAGGTCGACCGGCGGGCGCTTCCCGCCGGGGCCCTGGATCATGCCGAGGCCGACCATCGCCCCCATCTGCAGGGAGTGAACGAGGTCGAGGAACCGGGGGGCGCCCAACGACGGCGGGCCTTTCCCCACGCTGCCTTTTTCACCTTGGACACCCGCCTCCGGGGGAAGGTTCCCGGCCTTCGCCTCCGCACCACGCATCTCCTCCTGCGGAGGCTGCGGCGGAGCTTCGCCCCGCGAAGGCGGTCCTTGGCCCGCCGTAGCCGTCGATGGGACTTTCTCCCCGGGAGATGGCGAAGGCGGTCCTTGGCCCGCCGTAGCCGTCGATGGGACTTTCTCCCCGGGAGATGGCGAAGGCGGCTCCTCCTGCCCCCGGCGGTCGATCACCTTGAATCCCTTGTCTTCCTTCTCTTCCTTCTCTTCCGCCATCAGGCCGGCACCTTCTGCGTGATGACGACCACCTCCCCGTCCACCTCCTCGACGAGGAAGTGGTCGGACTCCTTCCACTTCAGCGTGACGGGCACCTTGACCTTCTCGTCGATCCCCCTCTTGAGGAACCGCGCGCCGTACTTGACGGAGAAGCCCGCGCGGGCCAGGGCGGCTACGGCCGCGTCGGAGAAGACCAGCGTCTTCCCATGGGCCGCCATCATCTTCCGGATCGTGTCGAGGTACAGCTCGGCGATCCTCCGCACCTCGTCGAGGGAGAGGGGCGCGAAGACGATGACGTCGTCGAGCCGGTTGATGAATTCCGGCGTGAACCGGTTCTCCGCGGCCTTGAGCACCGCCTTGCGGACCGGCTCGAAATCGATCGATCCCACGCCGAACCCCAACGGCCGGGTGAGCTTCGACAGTTCCTCCGCGCCGAGGTTGCTCGTCATGATGATGATCGTGTCGGAGAAGTAGACCTTCTTCCCGCGCCCGTCGGTCAGCCACCCCTCGTCGAACGCCTGGAGGAAGAGGTTGTGGACGTAGGTGTCGGCCTTCTCGACCTCGTCGAGCAGCACGACGGAGTACGGGTTGTCCCTCACCTGGTTCGTGAGGATCCCTCCGCGCTCCGACCCGACGATCCCGCGCGGCATCCCGATCAGCTTGTCGACCGCCAGCGCGCCGTCGCGGTACTCGGACATGTCCACGCGGACCATCTGCCGATCGTCTCCGAAGAGGTACTCCGCCAGCGCCTTGGCCATCTCCGTCTTGCCGACCCCCGTGGGGCCGAGGAAGAGGAGCACGCCGTCCGGCCGGTAGATGTTCGCCTTGAGGGGCCCCTTGTTCATCCGCAGCGACCTGGCCACCGCGGCGATCGCCTCCTTCTGGCCGACCAACCGCCGGGAGATCCGCTCCTCGATGTCCCGGAACCGTTCGGCCACGTCCCGGCGGATGATGTCCGGCGGGTTCTTCGTCTCGGTCGAGATCACGTCGAGGACGTCCTTCGCCGCGACGGCCTTCTCCGCGTCGCCGCGGATCTCGACGCGGACGCACGCCGTGTCGAGCCAGTTGATCACCTTGTCGGGCAGGCGCAGGGAACGCGCGTACCGGTCGGACATCGAGAGGGCGAAGTCGATCGCCTCGTCCTGGATCTCCACCCCGTAGTTCGCCTCGAGGCGGGGCTTGAGGCCCATGAGGATCTCCCGCGTTTCCTCGACGGTCGGCTCGCCGATCTTCACCACCCGGAACCGCCTGGAGAGCGCCTCGTCCTCCTGGATGATCTCCTTGTACTCCGTGGCGGTCGTCGCGCCGATCATCTGGACCTCGCCCCGGGCGAGGGCGGACTTGAAGATGTTCGCCGCGTCGGAAGGGACGCCCATGGCGGACCCCGCCCCGACCAGCGTGTGCGCCTCGTCGATGAAGAGGATGAGGTTCTTCCGTTCCCGGACCTCGGCGATCACCTTCTCGATCCGGTCCTCGAACATCCCGCGGAAGACGGTCCCGGCCACCACCGTGTTCATCTGGAGGTTGACCACGTGGTGCCCCCGGAGCCGCTCGGGAACCCGGTGCGGCTCGTATTCGAGCCGCATCGCCAGCCCCTCGACCACGGCGGTCTTCCCGACGCCGGGGTCCCCGAGGATCATCACGGAGTTGCACCGGTCCTTGTGGCACAGGTACTCGAGGATCCGGTCGATCTCCTCGTCCCGCCCGATGATCGGCGGGATCTTCCCTTCCCGGGCGAGGAGGTTGAGGTTCACGGAGAAGGTCCGCAGGTTCGCCGGGAGCTCGTACCGCTTGCGGAACTCCTCGACCTTCTCCTCCCGGGTCCGCAACTGGGAGGCGAACCGGGAGAGCGCCACGGACGGATCGACGCCGTAATTCTTCAGGATCCGCGCCGGGATGGAATGGACCTCGTGGAAGATCCCGAGGAACAGGTCGGAGGCGTCGATCTGCGCCCGCCGGTTCCGCTGCGCCGTCTCCCACGCCACGCGGAAGACCTGCTTGGTCGCCGGGGGGACCTTCAACCCCACCCCGAGATACTGCCGGGAGATGTTCAGGTGCTCGTTCAGCGAGAAGAGAACCGCCTCGACGTTCAGGCCGATCGCCGCCATGAGATCCTGGAACATCGTCTTCTCCTGTTCGGAGAAGGCGATGAACAGGTGCTCGAGGCCGAGGTAGTAATGGTGCCGGCGCTGCGACTCCTCGATCGAGGCGTTCAGCATCCGGTGCCCCGACTCGGAGAGCTTTTCCCGGTAGAACGATATTTCCATCATGAGGTGGTCCGCCCCCGCATCGCCATCAGGCGCTCGATCCGCTTCGTAACAGGCGGGTGCGTGCTGAACAGGCTCCGGAAACCTCCGCCGGTCAGCGGACTGATGATGAACATGTGGGCCGTGGCCGGGGACGCCTCCATCGGCACCTGCCGCGACCGGCCCGAGATCTTTTCGAGGGCCCGCGCCAGCGCATCGGGCTTCCCGCAGAAACGCGCCCCGGTCTCGTCGGCCAGGTACTCGCGGGACCGGGAGACGGCCATCTGGACCATCATCGCCCCGAGGGGTGCAAGGATCGCCATCACGAGAAGCTGCAGCCCCCCGCCTCCCTCGCGGTCGTCGCGCCCGCCCCCGAAGATCGCGGCGAAGCGCGCAAAGTTGGCCAGCATCATGATCGCCCCCGCCAGGGTGGCCGCCACCGTGCCGATCAGGATGTCCCGGTTGCGCACGTGGGCCATCTCGTGCGCCAGCACGCCTTCGAGCTCTTCCGGCGACAGCAGCCGCAGGATCCCTTCCGTCGCCGCCACCGCCGCATGGGCGGGATCGCGCCCCGTCGCGAACGCGTTGGGCGACTCCCCGGGGATGATGTACACCTTCGGCATCGGCACCCCGGCCGCCAGGGCGAGCCGGCGGACCATCCCGTGGAGCTGCGGCGACTCGCTTTCCGTCACCTCGCGGGCGCTGTACATCCGCAGGACGATTTTGTCGGAAAACCAGTAGGAACCGACGTTCATCACGACCGCCAGCCCGAAGGCGAACACCATCCCGGACTCCCCCCCGATGGCCTTTCCCACGAGCACGAACAGGACCGTGAGGACCGCGAGCAGAAGCGTCGTCTTCAGCGTGTTGCCCATATGTTCCCTGTCCCTCCCCTTCCGCATATTGATTCCATTATAGACGTTTCAGTTCCAATGACCCCGTGGATCCGTCGCCTCGAATTCCGCGATGCGGTCCACCAGGCGGAGGAACTCCTCCGGCAGCGAAGACGGGACGGCCACCTGGAGGATCACATACTGGTCCCCCCGCTCCGCCGTGCCGGGCGTGGGGACCCCCCTTCCTTTCAGCCGCAGCTTCCTTCCGCTGGAGGAGCCCGGCGGCACGGTCACCTTCACGGGGCCGTCGATGGTGGGCACCTCGATCTTCGCCCCCTTGACCGCCTCCGAGTAGCGGACCGGAACATCGAGCAGGATGTCGTTCCCCTCCCTGCGGAAATACGGATGCGCTAACATCCGCAGCTCGACCTGCAGGTCGCCGCTCTCCCCCGGCGCGGCCCGCTCCTCTCCCTTGGAAGGAACGCGGATCGTTGCGCCGTCCCTCGCCCCGGCCGGGATCTTGATCTTCACCCGCTCGTCGACCTCGGTCACGCCGCGGCCGAAGCAGGCCGGGCACCCCCGGCGCCCGACGCGGCCGGTTCCGCCGCATTGCGCGCACACCCGTGGGCGCGGATACCGGATCTCCCGGACCGCCCCCCGGACCATGTCGAGGAAGTCCACGGGAAGCTCGACCCGGATGTCGCCCCCCCGCCCGGGATGGGAGAACCTCCCCCCGCCCCCGCGGAGCATGTCGCCGAGGAGATCCCCGAAATCGAACGACTCGGCCCGGAAACCCCCGGGCGCATGCCCGCCGCCGAACGGACCGGCGCCGGGGAAGCCGCCCACGAACCTCCCCTGGCGGATCGCGTCGTACTCCTCCCGCTTCTTCCGGTCGCTCAGGACCTCGTGCGCCTCGTTGGCCTCCTTGAAGCGGGACTCGGCGGCCTTGTCCCCGGGATTCACATCCGGGTGATTCTTCTTCGCCAGGCGCCGGAACGCCTTCCGGATCTCCTCGGTAGAGGCGCCCTCCGGGACCCCCAGAATGCGGTAGTAGTCCTTCTTCGGGTCCATCCGCCCCCCCTCCCGCGCCGCCGGCCCCCGGGGGAGATCCCCGGGGGGTTCCCGGCGATGCGCGACGTCACTTCACGGCGACGGTGATCTGCTTCGGCTTCGCCTGCTCCCGCTTCCCGAGGCGCACCTCGAGAATACCGTCCTTCAACTCGGCGCGGACCTTTTCGGCGTCGACGGAGCCGGGCAGCGTGAAGGAGCGGTGGAAGGCGCCGTAGGTGCGCTCCACCCGGTGGTAATTCTCCTCCTTCACCTCCCGCTCGAACTTCCGCTCGCCGTGAAGCGAGAGCACGCCGTTCTCCACCTCGACGTGCACCTGGTCCTTCGCCACGCCGGGAACCTCGACCTTGACGATGATTTCGTCGACGGTCTCGAAGATGTCCACGGCCGGGGACCAGGTCCCGGCGCCGGGCTGCTCGCCGCGGTAGAGCGGCGACCCGAAGGTCTCCTCGAACACCCGGTTCATCCGGTTCTGCAGCGACGACAACTCCTTCATCGGATCCCAAAACCGCACAATCGCCATGGTCCCTTCCTTTCCGCCCGCCTTCGCCCTCCGGGCATCGGCGGGACACCGATGGATGTTACCCGCTTATTTCTTCGCGGGATCTTCGTACTCCGCGTCCACGACATCGCCCTCGGGCGCCTTCCCCCCCTCGGGTCCCTTTCCCTCCTCGGCCGCCCCGCCGCCCGCCGCGGAGGACGCCTGCTTGTACATGTGCTCCGCCAGGGCGTGGGACTCGTGGATCAACTTCTCGGCGGCGGCCTTGAGCGTCGCCTCGTCCCCCGACTTCAGGGCCTCCTTCGCCTCCGCGAGCGCGCCCTCGACCTTGGAGGCCGTCTCCGCCGGGACCTTGTCCCGGTGTTCCTTCAGCGTCTTCTCCGTGTTGTAGACCAGGGAGTCGAGGTGGTTGCGCGCCTCGATCGCGGCCTTCCGCTTCCGGTCCTCCTCGGCGTGGGACTCCGCCTCCTTCACCATCTTGTCGATGTCGGTCTTGTCGAGCCCGGTCGTCGCGGTGATCGTGATCTTCTGCTCCTTCGAGGTCCCCTTGTCCTTCGCGTTCACGTGGAGGATGCCGTTCGCGTCGATGTCGAACGTCACCTCGACCTGCGGCACGCCGCGCGGCGCCGGGGGGATCCCGTCGAGGTGGAACCGCCCGAGCGTCCGGTTGTCCCCCGCCATCTCGCGCTCCCCCTGCAGGACGTGGATCTCCACGCTCGGCTGGCTGTCCGACGCGGTGGTGAAGACCTCGCTCTTGCGCACGGGGATCGTCGTGTTCCTCTCGATGAGCTTCGTCATCACGCCGCCCAGCGTCTCGATCCCCAGCGACAGCGGGGTGACGTCGAGGAGCAGCAGGTCCTTCACCTGCCCGCCCAGCACGCCGGCCTGCACCGCCGCGCCCGCCGCGACGACCTCGTCGGGGTTGACGCCCTGGTGCGGATCCTTTCCGAAGAACGCCTTCACCATCTCGATGACCTTCGGGATGCGGGTCGAGCCGCCCACCAGTACCACCTCGTCGATCTTGCCGAGGGAGATCCCGGCGTCGCGCACCGCCATCTCGCACGGCTTGAGGGTACGGTCGAGGATGTCCTGGACCATCTGCTCGAACTTCGCCCGCGAAAGCTTCAGTTGCAGGTGCTTGGGCCCCGAGGCGTCCGCGGTGATGAACGGGAGGCTGATTTCGGTCTCCATCACGGAGGAGAGCTCGATCTTCGCCTTCTCCGCCCCCTCCTTCAGACGCTGCAGGACGGTGCGGTCCTTCGACAGGTCGATCCCCTGGTCCTTCCGGAACTCGGCGATGATCCATTCGATCAGCCGCTGGTCGATGTTGTCGCCGCCGAGGTGCGTGTCCCCGTTGGTCGACTTCACCTCGACCACGTTGTCCCCCACCTCGAGGATGGAGATGTCGAACGTGCCGCCGCCGAAGTCGAAGACGGCGATCAGCTCGTTCTTCTTCCGGTCGAGGCCGTACGCCAGCGCCGCCGCGGTGGGCTCGTTGATGATCCGGAGCACCTCGAGTCCGGCGATCGTCCCCGCGTCCTTCGTCGCCTGCCGCTGGGAGTCGTTGAAGTAGGCGGGAACGGTGATGACCGCCTGCTTCACCTCCTCGCCGAGATACGTCTCGGCCGCCTTCTTCAGCTTCCCGAGGATCATCGCGGAAACCTGCTGCGGGGTGTACTCCTTCCCTCCCGCAAGCACCCGGGCGTCCTGGTTCCCTCCCCGGACGACCTTGTACGGCACGAGGCGGGCCTCCTCTGTCACTTCGTCGAACCGCCGCCCCATGAACCGCTTGATGGAAAAGACGGTGTTCTCCGGGTTCAGCACCGCCTGGCGCTTCGCCACCTGTCCGACCAGGATCTGCCCGTCCTTGCCGAAGCCCACCACCGAGGGCGTCAGGCGCCCCCCCTCTTCGTTGATGAGCACCTTCGGTTCGCTCCCCTCCATCACGGCCACCACGGAGTTCGTCGTCCCCAGGTCGATCCCGATGATTTTCGCCATCGCCGCTGCTCCTTCCCCTTCAATTTGATGAATATGTCGAACCGTCTTCAATGCAAGGTCCCACGAACCTTCCGACCGAATTTAAAACAAGTCCCGTGCCACACGCTCCGCGTGCAGACACTTTGTTTCAAGCATTTGTTTATGAAGGATATTTTATTCTACCGCCACCGACAGCCGTGCGGGATCCCGGGGGCATGCGTGCCATTACGGCACGCACTCACTGCCATAATGGCAGTGGCATCGTGCCGCAAGACTTACCTTTCAGCGTTCAGGGGACACTCCTTCCCTTCCTCCCGGGTTTGAACCAGGAATGTCCCCCCTGGCAAGAGTGTCCCGCTGAAAGGGGAATCGAGGGGGGATCAGGCCTGTTCGATTCCGTAGTCTTTGACCTTGCGGTGGAGGGTGCGCAGGCCGATGCCGAGGATCTTCGCCGCCTGCGTCTTGTTCCCCCCGGTTTTGGCGAGGGCGTCCCGGATGGCGTCCCGCTCGATCTCGGTGAGGGTGCGGGAGGCGGGCAGCGGGATCGGTCCGTCGGCCGTCGGCGGGAGGACCCCCTGCGCCACTTCGGGGGGGAGATCGCCGGGCTCGATCGCCTTCCCCTGCGCGACGAGGGTGGCGGTCTCCAGCGCGTTGCGAAGCTGGCGGACGTTGCCGGGCCACCGGTACGCCAGCAGGCTTTTCAACGCCGCCGGGGAGAGCCGCGCGGGCGGCACCCCGTTCTCCTTCCCGATGACCTCGAGGAAGTGGTCGCACAGCTTCGGGATGTCCTCCCGACGCTCCCGCAACGGCGGGACGGCGATATTGAAGACGTTCAGCCGGTAGTAGAGGTCCTCGCGGAACGCCTTCTCCTCCACCCGGCTTTTCAGGTCCTGGTTCGTCGCCGCGATGATCCGCACGTCCGCATGGATCACCTGCGACCCGCCCACCCGCAGGACCTCCTTCTGCTCGATGGCGCGCAGGAGCTTCGACTGGATCGCCGGCGACACGTCCCCGATCTCGTCGAGGAAGAGCGTCCCCCCTTCCGCGCTCTCGAACTTCCCCGGGCGGGAGGCGGTCGCCCCCGTGAACGCCCCCTTCTCGTGGCCGAAGAGCTCGGACTCGAGGAGCGATTCCGGGATCGCGGCGCAGTTGAGCGGCAGGAACGGGCGGTCCGCGCGGGGGCTGAGGCCGTGGACTCCCCGGGCGACCAGTTCCTTCCCCGTGCCGCTTTCCCCGGTGATCAGCACGTTCATCCGGGTCGGGGCCACCAGCCGGATCTTCCGCAGCACCTCTTCCATCGCCCGGGACGATCCGACGATCCCCTGCACCCCGAGGGGGCGCCCGACCTCCTCCCGGAGCCGCTCGATCTCCCGGTGCATCCCCCGCTCCTTTAGCGCCTTGAAGACGGCGGCCCGAAGACGGGGGATCTCCACGGGCTTGAGGAGGAAGTCCGACGCGCCGGCGCGCACGGCCTCGATCGCCCCCTCGACGGTGCCGTAGGCGGTCAGGACGACCACGGGAACGCCCGGGAGCTTCTTCGTGACGTGGCGCAGCACCTCGAGGCCGGTCAGGCCGGGCATCCGCAGGTCGGTGACGACGACGTCCCCCCCGTCGGCCTCGATGCGCGCCAATCCTTCCCGCGGATCGGCGAAAGGGAACACGTCGAAGCCGTCGCGCCGCAGCGCGGCGACGACGCTCTGCAGGCTGTCGGCGTCGTCGTCGAAAAGGTAGATGCGGCCCTTCTCCTTCATCGGCGTCCCCCCTCCGGCAGCGCCAGCGGCAGGAGACCCGGAAACATCGCCCGGAACTGTTCCTCGAAAAGGAGCTCGACGGTCATCGTCGTGCCGTACCCCTCCCGGCTGCGGACGTGGATCTTCCCCCCGTGCTGCCGGACGATCTGGCGGACGATGGGGAGCCCGAGCCCGCTGCCGTTCTTCCGCGTGGTGAAAAAGAGCGTGAAGACGCGGCGGCGGTCGGAGGCCGGGATCCCCCGGCCGTTGTCCCGGACCCGCACGAAGGGCCGCCCCGCGCGCACGCCAGTGGTTACGCGGATCGTCTTCTCCTCCTTGTCCACCGCGTCCTGTGCGTTCAGCAGGAGGTTGAGCAGCGCCTGCTTCAGCAGCTTCTCGTCGGCGAGGATCGGCAACGCCGTCGGGTGGAGCTTCGTCTTCAGGGAGATCTCCCGGTACGCGAGCTCGATCTCGAGAAACCGAAGGGTCTCCGACACGACCCGGTTGAGGTCCACCAGGGCGAGCTCCATCGCCGGGGGACGGGCGAAGCGAAGGAACCCCGAGAGCGTGTCGTTCAGCCGCTGCGTCACCTTGAGGTTGGCGCGCGCGAGGGAGAGGAGGTCCTGCTTCTGCGGGACGCCCCCTTCCGGCAGCTCGGAGATCATCTCCTCGAGGAGCTGGCCGTTGATGTAGAGGGAGTTCAGCGGGTTGCGGATCTCGTGGGCCAGGCCCGCCGCGACGGCGCCCAGGTCCGCGAGCTTATTGCGGGTTCTCGTGGCCGACACGAG
>Ga0154408_123_pt1 | contig 119643 bp, 103 predicted proteins | sample RifGroB2_FD_115912 | JGI IMG/M metagenome (GOLD analysis project Ga0154408, IMG submission 115912) | Deltaproteobacteria bacterium GWB2_65_81 | reverse complement strand
CCGGTACGCGGACGACTCCCTGCCGCCGGACGAACGGTGCGACTGCCCCACCTGCCGCGGCTTCTCCCGCGCGTACCTGCGGCACCTCTACCTCCAACGGGAGATGCTGGGGTCGATGGCGATGACCGTCCACAACCTTCATTTCTACGCGCGGCTGATGCGGCGGGCTCGGGAGGCGATTTCCCGTGGATATTTCGGGGAACTTGTGAAAGAATCAGGCGTTTCGGACAACGAGTAACGGTCAAGGAGGCGAAATCGTCATGTTCGTAACCGGTGCGGCATACGCGATGGGCGGATCCCCGGGCGGCGGAACCGGAGGGGGCGGCGGGCTCATGGGGCTTCTCCCGATCCTCCTCATGTTCGTGATCTTCTACTTCCTGCTGATCCGGCCGCAGCAGAAGCAGGCGAGCAGGCAGCGGGACTTCATCAAGAACCTCAAGGCGGGCGACCGGGTGGTCACCACCGGAGGCCTTCACGGCGAGGTGAAGGGCCTGACCGAGACGACGATCACCCTCGAGATCGCCGAGAAGGTGCGCGTCAAGGTCACCCGGAGCGCCGTCTCCGGGTCGAGCCAGGACGCGGCGGTCCCCGAAGCGCAGAAACCCGCCTGACGGAGCGCGGACACGGGGGATCCGGCGAAGGATACGGAAAGGAGCACCAGAGGATCATGTGGAAGAGCATCACCGGAAGAATCACGCTGATCGCCGTCCTCACGGCGGCCTCCATCATCATTCTCGTCCCCTCGCTGACCGACCGGGTCCCCGCGGGCTGGAAGGACCGGGTCCCCAAGATCAACCTCGGACTCGATCTTCAGGGGGGCGTGTTCCTGCGCCTGGCCGTCGAAATCGACAAGGCGATCGAGAACACCTCGATGCGCTACGCGGACGACGCGCGCGCGGTCTGCCGTGAAAAGGCGCTGCCGGTCCTGTCCTTGCAAAAGGTCGCGGACGGCGGATTCGCTTTCCGGTTTCCCACGGGCGACTTCGCCTCCCGCGCGCAGGCCACCCTCAAGGAGGAGTTCCCCTCCCTCGACGTGACCCTGGGCGAAGTGAAGGCCGACGGGGCGACGGTGATCGCGCGGATGAAGCCCGCCGAGATCCAGGCGATCCGGACGAACGCGGTGGTGCAGGGCGTGGAGACGATCCGGAACCGGATCGACCAGTTCGGCGTTCGGGAACCGCAGATCATCGCGGAGGGGGAGGACCGGATCGTCGTACAGCTTCCGGGCGTCAAGGACCAGCAGCGCGCGATCGAGCTCGTCGGCAAGACGGCCCTGCTCGAGTTCAAGCTGGTGGACGAGGGGGCGAGCGTGGAAGAGGCCCTCAAGGGGAATGTCCCCGAGGACGCCCAGGTCCTCTACCAGAAATCGGTGGATCCGCAGAGCGGCCGGGCGACGAAGACCCCGATGGTCGTGAAGAAGCGGGCGCTGCTCACCGGCGACACGATCAAGACGGCGAAGGTGAATTTCGGCAGCCAGGCGGGGGGCGCGCACGTTTCCCTCTCCTTCGACACCCGGGGGGCCAAGGTGTTCGACCGCGTGACCGCGGAAAACGTGAAGCGCCGGCTGGCGATCGTCCTCGACGACACGATCTACTCCGCGCCGGTCATCCAGGAGCGGATCTCGGGCGGGGAGGCCCAGATCACCGGGAGCTTCACCCCCGAGGAGGCGACGGACCTCGCGATCGTCCTGCGGGCAGGTTCGCTGCCGGCGCCGGTCAAGGTGATCCAGAACGTCTCCATCGGGCCGTCTCTCGGCCTCGACTCGATCCGGAAGGGAGTCCGGGCGGCGCTGATCGGCGGCCTGCTGGTGGTGGCGTTCATGGCCTTCTACTACAAGTTCGCCGGGATGGTGGCGGACTTCGCCCTCATCTTCAACATCCTCTTCCTCCTGGCGGGGATGGCGGCCTTCTCGGCGACCCTCACCCTGCCCGGCATCGCGGGGATCATCCTGGCGATCGGAATGGCGGTCGACTCGAACGTGCTGATCTTCGAGCGGATCCGCGAGGAGATCCGATCGAAGAAGACGGTGCGGGCCGCGATCGACGCGGGGTACGAAAAGGCGTTCTACACCGTGGTCGATTCCCACGTGACCACGCTGATCACGGCGCTGATCCTCTTCCAGTTCGGAACGGGGCCGATCAAGGGGTTCGCCGTCTCCCTCTCCATGGGCGTGGCGATCAACCTCTTCACCGCCCTGGTCTGCACCAAGGTCGTGTTCGATTACCTCAACGCCAGGAAGCCGATGCAGGCGCTGAGCATTTAAGGAAAACGGGGACGGAAGACGAAGATGATCGAACTGGTAAAGAACACCAAGATCGATTTCATGGGGCTTAAGAGATACGCCTTCCCCTTCTCGGCGGTGCTCCTGCTCCTCGGGATCGTCGGTACCGTGCAGATCTACCGCGGCCAGGCGAACCTCGGGATCGACCTGGCGGGCGGGACGTCGATCCAGCTGAAATTCCAGAAGCCGTTCTCCATGGACGAGATCCGCTCCATCCTCGCGAAGTCGGGCCACTCGGAGTCGACCTTGCAGGAGGTTTCGGGGGAAAACATCCTTCTGCTCAAGCTGGGCACCCTCGGCCGGCAGGAAGAGAAGATGGTCGCCGAACCGGTGGTGAACCTCCTGCGCCGGTCGCTCCCCGGGAACCCGTTCGTCGTGGAAAGCGTCTCCGAGATCGGGCCGGCCATCGGCCACAAGCTGCGGCAGGACGCGGCGCTGGCGCTGCTGGTCTCCGCGCTGGCGATCATCATCTACCTCGCGTGGCGGTTCGAGTTCAAATTCGGCGTCGCGGCGGCGCTCGCGACGTTCCACGACATCTTCATCCTCGTCGGGATCTTCTGGGCCCTCGGGATCGAGATGGACCTGCTCTTCATCACCGCGCTGCTCACCGTCGGCGGGTACTCGTTGACCGACACGGTCGTCGTCTTCGACCGGATCCGGGAGAACATCCGGCTCCGGAAGAAGGGGACCTTCTCCGAGGTGATCAACCTGAGCGTGAACGAGGTCCTCAGCCGGACCATCATCACCTCGCTGACCACCTTCGTCGCCGTCGTGTCGCTGATCGTCTTCGGCGGGATCGTCCTGCGCGACTTCGCGCTCGCCCTCGCGATGGGAATCGTGATCGGGACGTACTCCTCGATCTTCGTGGCCAGCCCGGTCGTCGCGCTTTGGCGCGGCGAGAAGATGACCGAAGTGAAGAGGTGACCGGGGGCACGGCTTGAGGGGGACGGTCCCGCGGGAGTGGAACCTTCTCGCTCCCGATGCGTCCCTCGTTCGGGAACTGTCGACCCGGCACGTCCTGACGCCCGCCGCGGCGAAGGTGCTCGTCAACCGGGGGATCGTCGAGCCCCGTGACGTCGAACGCTTCCTCGGCGGAACGCTCTCGGATCTCGCCGACCCCTCCCTCCTCAAGGACGTCGACAAGGCGGCGCGGCGCCTCGCGGCCGCCGGATCGCGCCGCGAGCCCGTGCTCATCTACGCCGACTACGACGCGGACGGGGCGACCGGGGCCGCCTGCCTCTTCCTCTTCCTGAAGGAGATCTTCCCCGACCTTTCCGTGCGGATCCACCAGAACGACCGTCGACGGGAAGGCTACGGCCTGCAGACGCGCGTGCTCGCCCCCGCGGCGCGGGAGGGTTTTCGCCTCGTCGTGACCGTGGACTGCGGGATCACCGACGTCGCGGCCATCCGGGATGCGGCGCGGGAAGGGGTCGAGGTCATCGTCACGGACCATCATCTCCCGGGCGAAACGCTTCCGGAGGCGATCGCCATCGTGAACCCGAGACAACCCGACTGCGCCTTCCCCGAGAAGGAGACGGCCGGCGTGGGCGTCGCCTTCCTGCTCGTGTGCGGCCTGCGCAAGGCGGTTCGGGAGACGGGGGGATTCGCGTCCCGGCCGGAGACTCCGCTGCGGCAGTACCTCGACCTGGTCGCCCTCGGGACGGTCGCCGACATGGCGGCCCTTCGGGGCGGGAACCGGCTCCTCGTGCGGGAAGGGCTCCGGGAGATCCGGAAGGCTCCCCGTCCGGGGATCGAGGCGCTGTTCGCCGCCGCGGGCGTGCCCCACGCCGCCGCGACGGAGACGGACCTGGGGTTCCGGGTCGGGCCGCGCCTGAACGCCGCCGGCCGGGTCGGCGACGCGACGCGGAGCTCCCGGATCCTCGTCTCGGAGTCCCGCGAGGATGCCGCGATCCTCGCCCGGGAGTTGAACGAGGACAACGCGCTGCGCCAGCGGGAGGAGGAGCGGATCGCCGCCGCCGTGGAAGCCGCCCTTGCGGCGGCGGGGGAGATCCCCCCCGCGATCGTGTTGTCGGATCCCGCATGGAACGCCGGGGTGCTCGGGATCGTCGCCTCGAAGGTCCTCGAGCGGTACGGCCGTCCGGTCGTGCTGCTCCAGGAGGAGGACGGTTCCGCGAAGGGGTCGTGCCGCAGCGTCGACGGGTTCCACATCGTCTCCGCCCTGTCCCGGCTGTCCCACCTGCTCACGAGGTACGGCGGCCACGCGCAGGCGGCCGGTCTCGCGCTCCCCCTCGGACACCTCGACGCCTTCCGGCATGGGTTTGAGGAGATCGCCGGCGTGCATGCGCGGGAGACGCCGTTCGTCCTGCGCCGGACGATCGACGCTTCGCTCCGGGTCGGCGAGATCACCCCGGACCTTCTGGCGGACCTCGAGCGGCTGCGGCCCTTCGGGCCGGGGAACGAGGAGCCGCTGTTTCTCCTGCCGAACGTCCGCGTCGCGGCGGCTTCCCGCATCGGCGCGGGAGGACGCCACCTGCGGTTCGCCGTGGAGGAGGACGGGAGGCGTCTTTCCGGCGTGGCGTTCCGCCGGGAGGAGATCCCCGTCGACGCCGCGGGGCGATCGGACCTCCTGGTCGGCGTCCATGAAAACGTCTACCGCGGCGCGCGATCCCTGCAGATTCTCCTTCGGGACGCCCAACCGGCGGGGGAGTCGGTATTGTGCGGGAGAACGCCGCCGAGGTAGAATCCACCGGACGGCACGCCGCACCCCAAACGCTCCGCAGGAGGAGATCCCCGTGATCCCGTACTCCGTCACGTTCGGAGGGATATCCGGAAGGTATGCGTCCTGGAAGGACGCGACTTTCGTCGTCATCCCGTTTCCGGTCGACATCACCACAACGTACATGGCGGGGACCCGGAACGGCCCCCGCGCCATTCTCGACGCCTCCTCCCACATGGAGCTGTTCGACGAGGAGAACAAGATCGAGACATACCGGGCGGGGATCTTCGTCTCCACGGAGGTCCCGGTCGCCCTGACGGGGCCGGTTTCCGCCCTCAAGGAAGTGGAGAGGCGGGTGAAGGCGACCGTGCGGGCGGGAAAGATCCCGATCCTGCTGGGAGGGGAGCACTCCGGCACGGCGGCGGCGGTGGTCGAACTTCGAAAGCGGCACGGGGACCTGACGGTCCTTCAGTTCGACGCCCACACGGACCTTCGCGACACGTATCTCGGTTCGCCGTACAACCACGCGTGCGTCGGCCGGCGGATCGTCGACACGGGGGCGCGCCTCATCCAGGTCGGCATCCGGAGCATGTCCGAGGAGGAGGACCGCTTCCTGAAGAAAACGGAGGAGGTGAAGACCTTCTACGCTTCCGAGGTCCGGGACAACGTGGCCGACGTGACCAAGGGGATCGTCAGCTCCCTGTCGGGAAACGTCTACATCACGATCGATCTCGACGTGTTCGACCCCGGGATCATGCCCGCCGTCGTCACGCCCGAGCCCGGGGGGCTCAGCTGGTTCGAGGGGATCGACATCCTGCGGGACGTGATGCGCGCGAACTGCAACATCGTCGGCTTCGACGTGATGGAGCTCGCCCCGATCGCCGGGATGGCGGCGCCGGATTACCTCGCCGCGCGCCTTTGCTACCGCCTGATGGGTTGGCTCGTGGCACGCCAGTCCGAGAAGTAACGCCCCCGGCGAAGGAGAATCCGCGCATGTCCGTTCCCACGAAGATCTTCTTTACCAAGGGCGTCGGCCGCCACCGGGAGCAGCTGACCTCGTTCGAGCTTGCGCTGCGGGACGCCGGCATCCAGAAGTTCAACCTCGTGCAGGTGTCCAGCATCTTTCCTCCGAAGTGCCGGATCGTGAAGAAGGAGGAGGGGCTGAAACTGCTCGCTCCCGGCGAGATCGTCTTCGTCGTCATGAGCCGGTGCTGCAGCGACGAGCCGCGGCGGCTGGTCGCCGCCTCCGTGGGGTGCGCCCTCCCCTCGGACCGGTCGGTATACGGATACCTGAGCGAGCACCACGCCTTCGGACAGAACGAGAAGGTGGCGGGGGACTACGCCGAGGATCTTGCGGCGGCGATGCTGGCGTCGACGCTCGGCGTGGAGTTCGACGAGGACAAGAGCTGGGACGAGAAGCGGGAGGTGTGGAAGATCAGCGGGAAGATCTACCGCTCCTTCAACATCACCCAGTCGGCGATCGTCAGGGACGAGTACACCACGACCATCGCCGCCGCCGTTCTCATCTGAAGGGGCCGGGAGGGAAGGATGCGCGGTGCGCGGATCGTCGGGACGGGCCGTGAACTGCCCCCCCGGGTGGTGAAGAACGAGGAGCTGACGAAGCTCATGGATACGACGGACGAGTGGATCGTCCAGCGCACCGGGATCCGCGAGCGGCGGTACGCGGACCCGGGAACGGGCACCTCGCACCTGGGGGCCGCGGCGGCGCGGAAGGCGATCGGGAAGGCGGGGATCGGCGTCGGCGACGTCGGGTTGATCGTCTTCGCGACCCTCTCCCCCGATTACTATTTTCCCGGGTGCGCCGTCCTGGTCCAGGAGCAGCTCGGGATGCCCACGGTCGGCGCCATCGACGTCCGCGACCAGTGCTCCGGCTTCGTGTACGGCCTCTCCGTGGCGGAAAGCTTCGTGAAGGGGGGGTTCCACGACCACGTGCTCGTCATCGGGTCGGAGATCCACAGCCGGGGGCTGAACTTCACCACGGCGGGACGGGACACGGCGGTGATCTTCGGTGACGGCGCGGGCGCGGTGGTGGTCGGCCCCGCGGAAGAGGGGAAGGGGATCCTCTCCACCCACCTCCACTCCGAAGGGAAGTTCGCGGGGGAATTGTGCCTCGCGGAACCCGGCTTCCTGAGGAATCCCTGGATCACCCACGAGATGATCGACGCGGGAAGGCATTTCCCGAAGATGAACGGACGGTACGTCTTCACCCATGCGGTCCGGCGTTTCCCGGAGGCGATCCGGGAGGCCCTGGCGAAGAACGGCTGCACGGTTTCCGACCTCTCCCTGCTCATCCCCCACCAGGCGAACCTGCGGATCACCCAGGCGGTGGGGGCGGCGATGGAACTGCCCGAGGGGAAGGTCTTCTCGAATATCGAGCGGTACGGGAACACCACGGCGGCGTCGATCCCCATCGCCCTGGACGAATGCCTCGAGCTGGGCAGGATCCGGGAAGGAGACCTGCTGTGCCTCGCGGCATTCGGGTCGGGGTTCACCTGGGCGTCGGCGCTGCTCCGCTGGTAGCGGAGGTTTCAGGCTGACCTTCAGGGTCCGGGACATGGTCCTGCGGGACCTCGACGGCGTGATGGCGATCGAGGAGGTTTCCTTCCCGACGCCCTGGTCCCGGGGGATGTTCATCGAGGACTTCCCGCGCGACTTCTCCGACACCCTGGTCGCGGCGGGGAGCGGCGGAGAGGTCCTCGGGTACGCCGTCTGCTGGACCATCGCGGGAGAGTCCCACCTGTTGAACATCGCCGTGCACCCCGAACGGCGGGGGTGGGGGATCGGCCGGGCGCTCCTGGCCGAGTGCATCCGCCGCTCGGCGCGCGCGGGGGCATCCCGGATCTTCCTCGAGGTGCGCACGGGGAACGAGAGCGCGCTGCGCCTCTATCGACGGATGGGATTCGTGTTCCGGGGGATCCGGGAAGGGTATTACACCGACACGGGGGAGGACGCCGTCGTCCTCGACCGGGAGGTACGAAAGAGCGATGCCGTTTCGTAGACCGCGTTTCGTCCATGGGAAGATCCTCCGCAACACGGGGAGCGGCATCTTCTACCGGATGGAAGTGGCGATCCCGGAGCCTCTCTCCTTCGTCCCCGGCCAGTTCGCGATGGTTTCGGGATGGCCGGGGAACGACCCGCTCCTGCCGCGCCCCCTGGCGATCTTCCGTTCCGGCGGTACCCGGGGGAAAGGGACGGTCGAGTTCGTGTACAAGGTCGTGGGGCGTGGAACGGCGCTGCTGTCCGGCCTCCACGGCGGCGATCCGCTCGCCCTCACCTTGCCGCTCGGGCACGGCTTCGAGTTTCCCGGAGAGGACCGGTCGTGGTGGCTCGTGGGCGGCGGCGTGGGGTTCTCCACCGTCTTCCCGGCGGCGGCGGCGCTCGATGCGCAACGATCCGACTTCGAGATCTTCCTCGGGGCGCGCACCCGGGACCAGCTTCCCCCGGGGGACTGGATCCCGGGCGGCGCGATCCCGGGCCGGGTGCACCTTTGCACCGACGACGGGACGGCGGGTTTCTTCGGGAGCGTGACGGCTGCCCTCCGGGAGCGGTTGGACCGGTGGAAGCCTTCCGGGAAGGGACGCCTCGCGATCCTTGCGTGCGGCCCCCGCGAGATGCTGAAGACCGTCGCCGAAGCCGCCCTCCCCCTCGACGTGCGGGTGCAGGTGTCCCTCGAAAGTCACATGGCGTGCGGTTTCGGCGTCTGCTGGGGGTGCGTGACGGAGGTCCGGGAAGGGGGAAAGGCCGTGTACCGCAGGGTCTGCAAGGAGGGGCCGGTCTTCGATGCGAGGGAGGTCGTCTGGTGACATCGCCCGTGACTCCCGACCTCACCGTCCGGGTGGGGACCGTGCTCCTCAAGAACCCGGTGATCAGCGCCTCCGGCACCTTCGGATACGGGCTGGAATTCACCCCGTTCTATGACATCTCCCGGCTGGGGGCGGTGATCGTCAAGGGCCTGTCCCTCCTGCCGACGCCGGGCAACGCTCCCGGGCGGATCGTGGAGACGCCGGCGGGGATGCTGAACGCGATCGGCCTGCAGAACATCGGAGTCGATCGGTTCGTGACCGAAGTGGCGCCGCGGCTGGCCGATGCGGGGGCCGTTTGCGCGGCGAACATCTACGGACGCACCGTCGAGGAATACGAGGCGGTGGCGCGGCGGCTCTCCGAGGTCCCCATGCTGGCGGCGATCGAGTTGAACGCCTCCTGTCCCAACGTGAAGGAGGGGGGGATCGCCTTCGGGTCGACTCCCGAGGGGCTGTCCGGCCTCACCCGGCGGGTGCGCGCCGCGACGGGGAAACCGTTATGGGTGAAGCTCTCCCCGAACGTCTCGGACATCGGAGCGATCGCGCGCGCGGCGGAGGAGGCGGGGGCCGACGCGGTGACCCTCATCAACACCATCGTCGGGATGGCGGTGGATCCCCGGACGCGGCGGCCGAAGCTTTCCAACGTGACGGGCGGCCTGTCCGGTCCGGCGGTGAAGCCGGTGGCGCTGCGGATGGTCTGGGAGGCGTGCAAGGCGGTGAAGATCCCGGTGATCGGCATCGGAGGGATCCAGAGCGCCGAGGACGCCCTCGAGTTCCTGCTGGTGGGGGCCGCCGCGGTGCAGGTGGGGACGGCGAACTTCCGCAACCCGAACGCCTGCGTCGAGATCATCGACGGGATCCGGGATTTCCTCGTCCGGGAGAAGATCTCCCGGCTCGACGAGTACCGGGGTACCCTCCTGCTGTAAAGGAAAAAGAAATGTGTTGCGGGGACAGCCGGTTTCCCTGTAGTATTATAGTGGTTGGGGCTTGGATAAGTGGGCTGGAGCCCACTTTTTTTTTACGGTCGTGGCGAAAGCGGACATCATAAAGATCGAGGCGTTGGCCGGGGAGGTCGCTCGGGACCTTCTCCTTTCCCTGTACGACGTCGACGTTGCCCGGGAAGGGCCGAGGACCATCCTGCGCGTGTACGTCGAGCGGGAGGGCGGGGTCCTCCTTTCCGACATCTCGGCGTTCAGCCGGCGATTCGGCGCGGTCCTCGAAGTCGAAGATCCCGTGGAAGGCCCCTATGTGCTCGAGGTCTCTTCCCCGGGCGTGACCCGACGGTTGCGGCGGCCGGAGCACTTCGAGGGGGCCTTGGGGAAGCGGGTCCGTGTGAACCTCGAGGCGCCGCGGGAAGGGCGGAGGCACCTCATCGGGGTGCTCTCCGCATGCGACGGCGCGGGGATCGAGGTACGGGAGGGCGATACGGCGTACCGGGTGCCGTACGCGGAGATCCGGAAGGCGAACCTGGATGTGACGCAGGAAGAACTCTTCGGGAAGGGAAAGAAAACGCGATGATCCTGGACGTAGGACAGATCATTGCCCAACTGGGCAAGGAAAAAGGGATCGACAAGGCCGTCATCGTCGACGCGATCAAGGAAGCCCTCGAGACCGCGGCGCGGAAGAAATACGGGATGAACAAGATCCTCGAAGCGACCTACGATCTTGACTCCGGGGAGTTCGAGATCCTGTCGTTCCGCACGGTGGCGGATCCCGTCGTCGATCCCGACACGCAGATGACGATCGAAGAGGCGCAGGTGCTCGACCCCGAGGCGCAGCTGGGCGACAACCTCGGCGAGCGGCTGAGCACCAAGGACCTGGGGCGGATCGCCGCCCAGACGGCGCGCCAGATCATCATGCAGAAGGTCAAGGATGCGGAGCGCGAGGTCATCTACAACGAGTTCATCGGCCGGAAGGGGGAGATCCTCAACGGCATCGTGCAGCGGTACGAGCGCGACTGCCTCGTCATCGACCTCGGGAAGACCGAGGCGATCATGCCCCCGTCGGAACAGATCCCCAGGGAGCGGTACCGCCAGGGCGACCGGATCCGCGCCTACATCAAGGACGTGACGAAGACCTCCCGGGGACCGGAGATCCTGCTCTCGCGGGCCGATCCGCGGGTGATCCTCAAGCTCTTCGAACAGGAGGTTCCCGAGGTCTACGAGGGGGTGGTCTCCATCCTCAGCGTGGCGCGGGAGCCCGGTTTCCGCACGAAGATCGCCGTGCGGTCCAGGGACCGGGACGTCGATCCCGTAGGCGCGTGCGTGGGCATGAAGGGGTCCCGCGTGCAGAGCGTCGTGCAGGAGCTGCGCGGCGAGCGGATCGACATCATCGCCTGGGACGAGGATCCCGCGCGGTTCGTCTGCAACGCCCTCCAGCCGGCGGAGATCATCCGGGTGCTGGTGAACGAGGCCGGGAAGAGCATGGAGGTGATCGTCCCCGAGGAGCAGCTCCTTCTCGCGATCGGAAAGCGGGGGCAGAACGTGAAGCTCGCCTCCAAGCTCGTCGGGTGGCACATCGAGGTGCGGGCCGAGGGGCAGGTCGAGGACGCCCTGAAGCGGGCGGAGGGGTTGTTCGCGAAGAAGCCGGAAGCGGAAGCCGCGGAAGTGCCTCCGCCGGAAGGCGAAAGCCCCGCCGTAGCGCCTCCATCGGAAGGCGAGACCGTTGTGGCGGAGGAGGGCGCGGCGGCCGCGGCGAAGGAAGGCGAGGCTTCCGTCGCCTCTCCGGCGGAAGGACCGGTCGTCGAGGCGAAGGAGGGGAGTGACGCACCGAAAGAGTAGCGCCCGGGGGCCGCAGCGCACCTGCGTGCAGTGCGGCGCCGTCCGGGAGAAGGGCGGGCTGCTGCGGATCGCGGGAAAACCGGGGATGGGCTGGGAGCCCGACCCGGGGCGGAAGCTGCCCGGCCGGGGGATCTACCTGTGCTCCGCCGGGGAGTGCGTCGAACGGTTCGCGGCGAGGATACGCACCCCGAAGGGCGGGGCTCGCTGGAAGATGGGCGTTGGAGGAACGGAACTGGCGGACCGCCTTGTCGCATCGCGGCAGGGCGGGCAGGAAAAATAGAGGGGGAGTGGATGGACAAGGTTCGCGTACGTGATCTGGCCAAGGAACTCGGCATGGAGACCAGCAAGGAGATCCTTGCCTTCCTGGAGCGGATCGGCGCCAAGGGGAAGTCGGCGTCCAGCAATCTCGAGGGAGAGACGATCGACCGGGTACGGGCGCATTTCAGGAAACCCGCGCCTCCCCCGCCGCCGCCCCGCACCACCACGTTGACCCGTTCCGACGGCGTCATCGAGCGCCGTTCGCAGAAGGTGATCCTGCGCCGCGGAACCCCCACGCCTCCCCCCGCCCCGCAGGTCCCCTCCGAGGTACCCCCGCCTCCTCCCGCGGCCGTCGAGGAACCCGCGCCGCCGCCCGTCGAGGAGCCCGCCGCCGTCGCTCCCGAAGCGCCGGTCGTGGCGGCGCCTTCGATGCCCGCCGAGGCGCCGGCCGAGATCCAGCCCCCCGAGGCGGCCGTCCGCGTCATCGAAAAGCCCGCGGCGCCTCCCAAACCGGAGGACGTCCGGAAGGAAAAGGAAAAGAAGTGGAAGAAGACCCGGCCCCACGAGAAGAAGGTGCAGAAGGGGGTCCTGAAGCAGACGATCATCCAGGAAGTTCTCGCGGAGCCGGAGGTCGAGGCGAAGAAGGCGGAAGGCCCCGCACCCTCCCTCGAGGCCGAGGTCGTCGTCCGGCAGTTCCAGCCCGGCCGCGCGGCGAAACGGAGAGGGGGGCGGCCCGTCCGGGAGAAGAAGGCTCCCTCGACGGTGCCGCCCAAGGCGAGCAAGCGGCTGCTGAAGATCGAGGAGGTCGTGACCGTCGGGGACCTGGCGCACCGCATGGGGATCAAGGCCGCCGACGTGATCAAGAAGCTCATCGAGATGGGGATGCCCACCACCGTCAACCAGCTGCTCGACGCCGACACGGCCGGTCTCCTCTCGCAGGAATACGGCTTCGTGGTGGAAAACGTCGCCCCCGAGGTGGAGAGCCTGATCGACCAGGAGGCGGACCGGGAGGAAGACCTTCGTCCGCGTCCCCCCGTGGTCACCATCATGGGACACGTCGACCACGGCAAAACCACCCTCCTCGACGCCATCCGGGAGAGCAACGTCACCGGGTCGGAGGCGGGCGGGATCACCCAGCACATCGGCGCCTACGAGGTGGAGCACGGCGGGCGTCGCTTGGTCATCCTCGACACGCCGGGGCACGAGGCGTTCACCTCGATGCGAGCCCGCGGCGCCTCCGTGACCGACATCGTCGTCCTGGTGGTCGGTGCGGACGACGGCGTGATGCCCCAGACGGTGGAGGCGATCGACCACGCCAAGGCGGCGGGAGTCCCCATCGTCGTCGCGGTGAACAAGATCGACAAGCCGGGAGCCCAGCCCGACAGGATCCGTCAGCAGCTCTCCGACCACGGCCTGGTTCCGGAGGCGTGGGGGGGGCAGACGCTCTACGCCAACGTCTCGGCGAAGAAGCGGATCGGCATCGAGGAGCTCATCGAGATCGTCCTCCTGCAGGCGGATGTCCTCGACCTCAAGGGAAACCCGACGAAGTTCGCCCGCGGCACGGTCATCGAGTCGCGGTTGGAGAAGGGGCGCGGCCCCATGGCCACCGTTCTCGTGGGGGACGGAACGCTCAAGGTGGGCGACCCCATCGTCACGGGGATCCACTACGGGCGCGTCCGCGCGCTGCTCAACCACAAGGGGAAGCGGCTCGACGAGGCCCCTCCCGGCACTCCCGTCGAGATCCAGGGGCTGTCCGGCCTCCCGGAGGCGGGGCAGAAGTTCGCCGTTCTGAAGGACGAGCGCACCGCGCGGCAGATCGCCCTCCACCGGGGGGAGAAGGAACGGGAGCGCGCCGTGACGCGCCCCCGGATGAGCCTCGAGGACCTGCACCGGAAGATCGACGAGGGGCTGGTGAAGGAACTGAACATCGTCATCAAGTCCGACGTCCAGGGGTCGATGGAGGCGCTCCGGTTCTCCCTCGACAAGCTCGCCGACGTAAAGGTCAAGGTCGCGGTCATCCATTCCGGCGTCGGCGGGATCTCCGAGTCCGACGTGATGCTCGCCTCCGCATCCTCCGCCGTGATCATCGGGTTCAACGTCCGGCCCGAGCCGAAGGCCGCCGTGCTGGCGGAGCGGGAGGGGATCGACATCCGGCTCTACTCCGTCATCTACGACGTGGTGGACGACGTGAAGAAAGCCATGGAGGGGCTCCTCGAACCCACCCTCAAGGAGGTCGTCCTGGGTCGGGCCGAGGTGCGCAACATGTTCCACATCTCCAGGATCGGCACGATCGCCGGTTGCAGCGTCCTTTCGGGGAAGATCGCCCGCGGCGCGAACATCCGCCTCCTCCGGGACAGCGTCGTGGTGCACGAGGGGAAGCTCTCCTCCCTCAAGCGTTTCAAGGACGACGTCAAGGAGGTCGCGGAGGGGTACGAGTGCGGGCTCGGGATCGACGGGTACAACGACCTCCAGGTGGGCGACCAGATCGAGGCGTACGTGATCGAGAAGGTCGCGGGCACCCTCGCCTAAGGGTCTGTCCAGGAATAAGATGTGCAGATATGGGCGTTGAGTCGCCCGGCCGGCAAGGCACGAGGAGGGAGAATACCGTGAGTATTCGACCGACGAGCAACGCAGCCTGGCGGGATGAATCGGCGCCCAGATCGCACAGGTTATTCCTGGACAGGCCCTAACGTCCATCGGGGGCAAGACCCCGTGATGGTGGCGGTCCTGACCGCGGATCTCCTCTTCCCGGGCGCCTCGTCCCTCAAGGACAAGCGGCGGCGCCTTTCCGGCCTCATCGCGCGGATCCGGGCGAACTACCCCGTGTCCGCGGCCGAGGTGGGCGGACAGGATCTTTGGCAGCGGGGAACCGTCGGCGTGGCGCTGGTCACCACCGACGGCCGGCTTGCCCGGTCGATGCTCGACCGGATCACCGACGGGATCGGCAGGGACGGCGAGGTGGAGCTTCTTTCCTCCCGGATCGAGTTTTTCCACCCCGAAGGGAGCGAAACGGCATGAAGGGCCGCGGCGACCGCCCCGTGCGCGTCGGAGAAAGGATCCGGGAAGAGCTCTCCCTTCTCCTGCTGAAAAAGGCGAGGGATCCCGGCCTTTCCGCCGTCACCGTCACCGAGGTTTCCGTCACGCCGGACCTGCGGATCGCCCACGTGAACTATTCCGCGCTCGTCCCCCCCGAGGAGCGCCCTGCCGTGGCCAAGGCCCTTCGCCGTTCCTCCGGTTTCCTGCGGCGGGAACTGAGCCATCTCCTCGACCTTCGGTACGCCCCCGACCTGCAGTTCCATTACGACGACTCGTACGACCGCGGCGCCCGGATCGACGCGATCCTCCGGGGAATCCCGGAGGGGAAGGAAGTGCCGGATGAGGGGTGATCTCTCCGCGATCTGCCGCGTCCTGCGGGAAAAGGACCGATTCCTCGTCGCCTGCCATGAGAATCCGGAAGGGGACGCCATCGGGTCCGAGCTGGCGCTCGCCCTCGCCCTGAGGAACATGGGGAAGACCGCGACGGTGCTGAACGCCGACCCGGTCCCCGGCAATCTCCTTTTCCTCCCGGGGGCCGGGACCGTGGTCTTCGAGGAAGACGGTTCGAAGTACGACGTGGCGGTCGTGGTGGATTGCGGTTCTCCGGAGCGGACGGGACGCGTCGGAGTCGAGCTGCGGAAGTGCCCCCTCCTGGTGAACATCGACCATCACCGGACGAACGACGATCTCGGGGGACTCTCCCTGGTCGATCCCGCCGCCGCCGCCACGGGACTCCTCGTCCACCGGATCCTCTCGGCCATGGGGTACGACATCGACCTCGACGTGGCGACGAACATCTACGTCGCCGTTCTCACCGACACCGGGTCGTTCCATTACGGAAGCTCCTCGCCCGAGGCGTTCCATGTGGCGGGGGAGATGGTCCGAAGGGGTGTCGATCCCTGGGCCGTTGCGGAGCAGGTGTACGAGACGCAGAGCGCCAGCCGGCTCCGGCTGCTCGGCCGGGTGCTCGGTTCCCTCGAGGTTTCCGCGGGGGGGCGGGTGGCCTCCATCACCACGATGCGGGAAGACCTGCGGGAGTTCGCCTCCGGCAAGGACGCCCTCGAGGGGTTCATCAACTATCCCCGCTCGATCGTCGGCGTCGAGGTGGCGGTCTCCTTCCGGGAGGAGGGGGAGGACGTCTTCCGGGTGAGCTTCCGGTCGAAGGGACGCGTGGACGTCTCCGCCGTCGCGGCCCGTTTCGGCGGGGGCGGACACCACAATGCCGCCGGATGCACCGTCCCGGGGACGCTTCCCGACGTGAAGAGGAAGATGCTCGAGGCGCTCGCGGCCGTGATGTCGTGACCGCGGGAGTGCTCGTCCTCGACAAGCCCCGGGGGATCACCTCGTTCCAGGCGGTCCAGGCCGTGGGACGGATCCTCAAGGAGCGGAAGTGCGGCCACGCCGGCACACTCGACCCGATGGCCACCGGCGTCCTGCCGGTGTGCGTCGGCGCCGCCACGAAGATCGCCGGCTACCTCACGGAAGAGGACAAGGAGTACGAGGCGGGATTCGCGTTCGGCGTCGCCACGGACACCGGCGACGCGACGGGGAAGCCCGTGGAGGAGCGCCCCGGGGCCGCGGCGACGGAGACGGCGGTGGCGGAGGCGCTGGCGGCCCTCGTGGGGACCTTCGACCAGGTCCCGCCGGCGTACTCCGCGGTCAAGGTGGGAGGCGTGCGCTCCTACGCCCTTGCGCGGAAGGGGAAAGAAGTTCCGCTCGCGGCGCGGCGCGTCACGGTCCGCGAGGCGCGGCTCATCGCGTACGGGCCGGAGGGTTTTCGGGCCTTTCTCGCCGTCTCGAAGGGATTCTATGTCCGGTCGCTGCCCCGCGACCTGGGCGCGCGCCTCGGGGTTCCGTTGACCGTGTCGGAGCTTCGACGGATCCGGGTGGGGGCGTTCCGCGTCGAGCAGGCGGTGACGCTGGACGAGTTGCGGGAGCGGGGGCTTCGCTTCGAGGCGGCCTCCCTGCTCCTCCCGATCGTGGACGCGCTCGGACGGATCCCGCACTGGGTGGTCCCGGCGGCGTCGGTCTCCTCCGTCCGCACCGGACGCCTCTCGGGACCGTGGCTGTCCGACCGCGCGACCGCTCCGCCGGGGGATCTCGCGTTGCTGGTGACCCCGCTGCGGGAGCCGCTGGCGATCGTCGGGAGGGATTCCTCGGGGCTCTGGAAAATCCTTCGGGGCATCTGATTTACATACGGGATTGGATATGGTATAAAGGAAATCCTCAATGAATCCGCAATATTCTCGACGCAAGGAAAGGAGAAAGGCAAAAGGTCATGAGTCTGGTCACTGAGAAAAAGAGCGACATCATCGGCAAGTTCCGCGTGCACGACACGGACACCGGGTCCCCGGAGGTCCAGGTCGCGCTCCTCACGGAGCGGATCAACATGATCACCGACCACCTGAAGTCGCACTCGAAGGACTTCAGCACGCGGCGGGGGCTGCTCAAGCTGGTCGGACAGCGGCGGCGCCTGCTGGACTACCTGAAGTCGAAGGAATCGACGCGGTACAAGGCCCTGCTCGAGACGCTCGGCCTGCGCAAGTAGCCCCGGCACCGCTTCAACAACCTCCGGACAACACAATCCGCGGCCCCCTGGCGGGGCCGCCACGAGAAGGGAATCCATCACTGTGGGAAACGTGTACGAAATAGAAGTATCCGGACGAAACCTGTCCATTGAATCGGGCCGTTGGGCCCGCCAGGCGGGCGGCGCCGCGGTCGTCCGCTACGGAGAATCGGTGGTGCTGGTCACCGCCTGCGTGACCGAGAACCCGCGTCCCGGCATCGACTTCCTGCCGCTGGTCGTCGACTACGTGGAGAAGACGTTCTCCGTGGGGAAGATCCCCGGCGGCTTCTTCAAGCGCGAGGGGAGACTCTCGGAATTCGAGGTCCTCACCTCCCGGATGATCGACCGGCCCATCCGTCCGCTCTTCCCGAAAGGGTTCTATAACGAGATCCAGGTGATCGCCACCGTTCTCTCCGCGGACAAGGAAAACGACACGGCGATCCTGGCCATGATCGGCGCCTCGGCGGCGCTCTCGATCTCCGATATCCCCTTCAACGGGCCGATCGCCGGAGCGCGGGTCGGCCGGATCGACGGGGAACTGGTGGTCAATCCCCGCCTTCCCGATTTCGATCGGAGCGACCTGAACATCTTCGTCGCCGGAAGTCGCGACGCGATCCTGATGGTCGAGGGAGAGGCGAACGAGGTGCCCGAGGAGGAGGTGCTCGATGCGATCCTCTTCGCGCACCGGTCCCTGGCGCCGGTTCTCGACCTCCAGGAGCGGATGACGCGGGAGATCGGCAAGGAGAAACGGGCCTTCGAGAAGCAGGTCCTCGCCGAGGAGGATCTGCGGAAGATCTCCTCGATCGCCGAGGGACCCCTGGCGGAGGCGTACGGCATCCGGGCGAAGCAGGACCGTCACAAGCGGATCGAGGAGATTTCCGAGGCGGTTCGTGCCGCCTTCACCGACGACGAGCGCGCGGAGAAGGGGGCGCTGATCCCGGACGCCTTCAAGAGCCTCGAGAAGAAGATCGTCCGCGGGACGATTCTCCGGGAGAAGAAGCGGATCGACGGCAGGGGGCTCACGGACATCCGCCCCATCACCTGCGAGGTGGGGGTCCTCCCCCGCACGCACGGCTCCGCCGTCTTCACACGCGGCGAGACGCAGGCCCTTGTCACGGCGACCCTCGGGACGTCGCAGGACGAGCAGCGGATCGACTCGATCCTGGGGGACACCACCAAGGCGTTCATGCTCCACTACAATTTCCCGCCCTTCAGCGTGGGAGAGGTGAAGATGCTGCGCGCCCCCGCCCGCCGCGAGGTGGGACACGGGGCTCTCGCCGAGCGCGCCGTGACGAAGGTCATACCGGTGAACGTCGACTTCCCCTACACGGTGCGGGTGGTCGCCGAGGTGCTCGAGTCCAACGGATCCTCCTCGATGGCCACGGTGTGCGGTTCGTCCCTGGCGATGATGGACGCCGGGATCCCGACCTCCGGGGCCGTCTCCGGCATCGCGATGGGGCTCATCAAGGAGGGGGACGCCGTCGCGGTCCTCTCCGACATCCTCGGAGACGAGGACCACCTGGGCGACATGGATTTCAAGGTGGCGGGGACGAAGAACGGAGTGACCGCCATCCAGATGGACATCAAGATCGGGGGCGTCAGCCGGGAAATCATGCTTTCCGCCCTGCGGCAGGCCCGCGAGGGTCGCCTCCATATCCTCGGGAAGATGAACGCCGTCATGGACGTGCACCGTCCCGAGCTCTCCCCGTTCGCCCCGCGGATCTACGTGATGATGGTGAAGACCGACAAGATCCGCGAGATCATCGGTCCGGGAGGAAAGGTCATCCGCGGGATCCAGGAACAGACGGGCGTGAAGATCGACATCGACGACGACGGCACCGTGAAGATCGCCGCGGTGAACGCCGACTCGGCGCGCGCGGCGATCTCCATCATCGAGGGGATCACCCAGACCGCCGAGGTGGGAAAGGTCTACGAGGGGCGGGTCCGCAAGATCATGGATTTCGGCGCCTTCGTGGAGATCTTCCCGGGCACGGACGGCCTCCTCCACGTTTCGCAGATCTCGGCGCACCGGGTCAACGTGGCCGACTGCTTCAAGGAGGGGGACGAGGTCAAGGTCCGGGTCCTCGAAGTGGACCGGGACGGGAAGATCCGGCTCTCCCACAAGGAGTTCGAGGAGGAGGGGCGGTTCCCCGAGGCCACGGGCCCGGCGCCGGGGCAGGACCGCGACCGGGAGAAGAGCGGGCCCCCCCGGGATCGCGGGCGGGACGGCGGCCGCGGCGGGGGATCGAGGGGACGCCGTTAGTGTTCGTGCAGCGTCCGCGATAGACGGCAGACGTCGATGACGGTCGCCCGCACCCTTCTCGGCAACGGCGTCGCCGTCGTCACCGAGCAGGTCTCCTGGCTGCGGTCCTCCACGGTGGGGATCTGGGTCCCGGTGGGTTCGCGCGCGGAAACGCCCGCCGACAGCGGCATCGCCCACTTCATCGAGCACATGCTCTTCAAGGGGACGCCGCGCCGCCGGGCCGTGGACATCTCGCGCGCCATCGAATCGGTGGGCGGCATGATGAACGCGTACACCTCCCGGGAGTACACGTATTTCTTCGCCAAATCCATGGAGAAGGATTTTCCCCTCCTCGTGGACCTGCTCACCGACATCTACCGGAACTCCCTCTTCGAGGAGGCTGAACTCGACCGCGAGAAAGGCGTCATCCTCCAGGAGATCCTCATGGTGGACGACACGCCCGAGGAGTATCTCCACGACTATTTCAACGCCGCCTACTGGGGGGGGCACCCGCTGGGGCTCCCCGTGCAGGGGGCCTCGGAAAGCGTGGAGCGGTTCGACCGGCGCAGGGTCATGGGGTATTTCAACGACCGGTTCCGGCGGAAGGGGATCGTGGTGACGGCGGTGGGCAACCTCCCGCACCCGGCGGTGGCGGAAGCGTTCGAACGGGCCCTGTCCTCCCTCCCGCTCGGGGAGCCGCTGGTTCCGGCGCCCCCCACGGCGCCGGTGCACGGGGCGTTCCTGAAGCGGAGGCCCCTCGAGCAGGTGCACGTGTGCCTGGGCGCCCCGGGGGTGTCCCGGCGAAGCGAACGGGTCTACGCCATGGACGTGCTGAACGCGATCCTCGGGGGCAGCTCCAGCAGCCGCCTCTTCCAGCAGATCCGCGAGGAGCGGGGGCTGGCATACTCCGTGGGATCGTCCCTTTCCGCCTATGCGGACGCGGGGATCCTCGAAATCTACGCCGGCACGGGGCGTGCGAACGCCGCGGAAGTGCTCTCGGTCGCCGGCGAGGTGGTGGATGCCCTTCAACAGGGGGGAGTCACGGACGAGGAGGTCACGTTGGGCAAGGAGCTCATCAAGGGGAACACGCTCCTCTCGCTGGAGAGCACCGGGTACCGGATGTCGTTCCTCGCGATGAACGAGATGTTCCTCTCCCGCCTGGAGCCCCCGGAGGCGATCCTCGACCGCGTGGACGCCGTGACGCCGGAGGAGGTTCGCGCGCTGGCGGCGGAGGTGCTCCGCAGGGACCGGTTCACGCTGGCCGCCGTCGGGGATCTGCCCGACGCCGGGCTTTCCTTTTAACGCGATGGGCGAAGAATGCGGGATCCGGGTGCTGCTGCTGCGCGGAGGGGGGGCGGACCGGCTCCCCGCGTACCAGACGGACGGGTCCGCCGGGATGGATCTTTCGGCCGACGTCGACGGCGAGATCGTCATCCCGCCGATGGGGAGGGCGAAGATCCCCACGGGGATCGCGCTGTCGATGCCGCCGGGGGTCGAGGGGCAGGTGCGGCCCCGCAGCGGGCTGGCGATCCGTCACGGCGTGACGTGCCTCAACTCCCCGGGGACGATCGACCCGGACTACCGCGGCGAGGTGTGCGTGATCCTCGCGAACTTCGGAGAGGAACCGTTCCACGTCCGGCGGGGGGACCGGATCGCCCAGATCGTATTCTCCCGGACGTTGCGGGCGCGCCTCGAGATCGTAACGGAGCTGGAAGGGACCCCGCGGGGCGCCGGAGGCTTCGGGCACACGGGGATCCAGGGAGGGTGACGACGTGATCGAACGGTACACGCGGCCGGAAATGGCGGCCATCTGGCGCGACGAGAACCGGTTCCGGATCTGGCTCGACATCGAGATCCTCGCCATGGAGGCGATGGTCCGCCAGGGGTGGATCCCCGCGGACGCGCTGGCGCGGGTCCGCAAGAAGGCGGCGTTCGACGTCGCCCGGATCAACGAGATCGAGAAGAAGGTCAAGCACGACGTCATCGCCTTCCTGACCTCCGTGGCGGAGCACATCGGCGACGATTCCCGCTTCCTCCACGTGGGGATGACCAGTTCCGACGTCCTGGATACCGCCTTCGCCATCCAGATGCGGCAGGCCATGACGCTCCTGATCCGGGAGGCGGAAGGGGTCTTCGACGTCCTGAAGGCCCGCGCCCTGGAGCATCGGAACACGGTGATGATCGGCCGGACGCACGGCATCCACGCCGAGCCGGTGACGTTCGGGTGGAAGATGGCGTTGTGGGCCGACGAAATGCGGCGGGGCATCGTGCGCCTCGCGCGCGCGCGCGAGGCGATCTCCGTCGGGAAGATCTCCGGAGCGGTGGGGACCTTCGCCAACATCGATCCCTCGGTGGAAGAGTACGTCTGCCGGAAGCTCCGGCTTTCCGCCGCCCCCGCCTCCACCCAGGTGATCCAGCGGGACCGGCACGCCGAGGTGTTCGCCGCGCTCGCCATCGTCGCCTCCTCCCTCGACAAGTTCGCCACCGAGATCCGCCACCTGCAGCGGACGGAGGTCCTCGAGGTGGAGGAGTTCTTCTCCGCGGGCCAGAAAGGGTCCTCCGCCATGCCGCACAAGCGGAACCCCGTCCTCTCCGAGAACCTCTCCGGCCTTTCCCGGCTCCTGCGCGGCTACTCCGTCACGGCGATGGAGAACATGGCGCTCTGGCACGAGCGGGACATCAGTCATTCCTCCGCGGAGCGGGTGATCGCTCCCGACGCCACCATCCTCCTGCACTTCGCCCTCGGACGGTTCCGTGGGATGATGGAGAAGCTCCTGGTGTATCCCGAGAGGATGCGGAAGAACCTCGAGAGCACCCACGGGCTGTTGTTCTCGCAGCGCGTGCTCCTCGCCCTGGCCGCGAAGGGCTTCTCGCGGGAAAAGGCGTACGAGGTGGTCCAGCGCTCCGCGATGAAGGCGTGGAAGACGCGCCGGCCGCTCCAGGGGCTCCTCTGGAAGGACAAGGACGTGCGCGCAGCGCTGTCGAAGAAGGAGTTCGACGAGCTGTTCGACCTCGGCTACTACCTGAAGAACATCGACGGGATCATCGACCGGGTGTTCGCGCGAAAGGGAGGGAAGGCGTGAAGGCGAAAATCTACGTCACGCTGAAGCGGGGGGTCCTCGACCCGCAGGGGAAGGCGATCCACGCGTCGCTCTCCCACCTCGGGATCGACGGGGTGGAGGACGTCCGTGTCGGGAAGCTCATGGAGATCACGCTGAAGGAGATCGGGCCGGAGGAAGCGCGCCGCCGCCTCGACGAGGCGTGCCGGCGGCTCCTGGCGAACACGGTCATCGAAGAGTACCGGATCGAGATCGGGGGGTAGGGGGGGCCGATGAAGACCGCCGTCCTCGTTTTCCCCGGCTCCAACTGCGACCACGACGCCTACCACGCGCTGAAGCACGTGGTGGGCGTGGACGCGGAGTTCGTCTGGCACAAGCAATCCTCCCTCGACGGGTTCGACGCCGTCGTCATCCCCGGGGGCTTCACCTACGGCGACTACCTGCGCACGGGGGCGATGGCGAAGCTCTCTCCCGTGATGGGGGCGGTCCGCCGGTTCGCGGAAGGGGGCGGACCGGTGATCGGCATCTGCAACGGCTTCCAGATCCTGCTGGAGGCGGGCCTGCTTCCGGGGGCGATGATCGTCAACGAATCCCTCCGGTTCGTCTGCGACTACGTCCACCTTCGCGCGGAGACGGAACGCACGCCGTTCACCCGCGGGATCCCCGCGGGGACGATCCTGAAGATCCCCGTCGCGCATTACCAGGGGAACTACTATGCGGACGAGCCGACCTTGTCCGCCCTCGAGGAGCGGGGACAGGTGGTCTTCCGCTACTGCGACCCGGAAGGGAACGTGACGGGAGAGTCCAACCCGAACGGCTCCGCGAGGAACATCGCGGGGATCTGCAGCGAGAAAGGGAACGTCCTCGGGATGATGCCCCACCCGGAGCGGTGCGCGGAAGAAGTCCTCGGGAGCGCCGACGGACGCCGCCTGTTCGACGCGATGGCCGCCGGACCCGGGGGAAGGTCGGGATGAGAGAGAAACCGGTCACCCCCGAGCTGGCGCGGGAGCACGGCCTCTCCGCCGGGGAGTACGGGAAGGTCCGCGAGATCCTCGGACGCACCCCGACGCTCACCGAGCTCGGGATCTTCTCCGTCATGTGGAGCGAACACTGCTCCTACAAGAGCTCGCGGGTCCACCTGAAGAAATTCCCGACGAAGGGACCGCGCGTCCTGCAGGGACCGGGGGAGAACGCGGGGATCGTCGACATCGGCGACGGTCTCGCGGTGGCCTTCAAGATGGAGAGCCACAACCACCCGTCCTTCATCGAGCCGTACCAGGGCGCGGCCACGGGCGTCGGGGGGATCCTGCGGGACGTGTTCACCATGGGGGCCCGGCCCATCGCGTCGCTGAACTCCCTGCGTTTCGGCCGCCCCGACCACCCGCGGACGCGGTACCTGGTTTCCGGCGTGGTATCGGGGATCGCCGGGTACGGCAACTGCATCGGCGTCCCCACCGTCGGCGGGGAGGTCTACTTCGACGAGTGCTACGACGGGAACATCCTCGTGAACGCGTTCACCCTCGGCGTGGTGCGCCACGAGCGGATCTGGCGCGGCACCGCATCGGGCGTGGGGAATCCCGTCGTCTACGTCGGGTCGAAGACCGGACGCGACGGCATCCACGGGGCGACGATGGCTTCCGGGGAGTTCGACGAGAAGTCCGAGGAGAAGCGGCCCACCGTCCAGGTGGGGGACCCGTTCACGGAGAAGCTCCTGCTCGAGGCATGCCTCGAGCTCATGCGCACCGACGCCATCGTCGGCATCCAGGACATGGGAGCGGCGGGGCTCACCTCCTCCTCCTTCGAGATGGCTTCCCGGGCGGGAACCGGGTTCGTCATGGACCTCGACCGGGTGCCGCAGCGCGAGGAGGGGATGACTCCCTACGAGCTGATGCTCTCGGAGTCCCAGGAGCGGATGCTCATCGTGGCGAAGAAAGGAAGGGAGGGCGAGGTCCGGGAGATCTTCGAGAAGTGGGACCTCGACGTGTCCGTGATCGGCGAGGTGACCGGGGACGGTATCGGCCGGGTGCGATGGCGCGGGAGGACGGTGGCGGAGATCCCCATCGCCGCGCTGACCGACCAGGCGCCCGTCTACGACCGGCCGGCGGTACGGCCGGAGGGGCAGGACGCCCTCCAGAGACTCGATCCGGCGGGCCTCCCCGCCCCTTCGGACCTCGGGGAGACGTGGATGCGCCTCATGGCCTGCCCCGAGATGGCCGACAAGAAGTGGGTCTACCGCCAGTACGACCACATGATCCGGACGAACACCCTGGTCCTCCCCGGCTCGGACGCGGCGGTCCTGCGCATCAAGGGGACCCGGAAGGGGATCGCCCTTTCCGTCGACTGCAACAGCAGGTTCTGCTTCCTGGACCCCTTCGTCGGAGGGATGATCGCCGTTTGCGAGGCCGCCCGCAACGTCGCCTGCTCCGGCGCGGAGCCGATCGGCCTCTCGGATTGCCTGAACTTCGGCAACCCCGAAAAGCCGGAGGTCATGTGGCAGTTCCGCTCCGCGATCGAGGGGATGGCGAAGGCGTGCGAGGCCCTCGGCGTCCCGGTGGTCTCCGGAAACGTCTCCTTCTACAACGAAACGATGGGGAAGGGGATCCACCCCACCCCCGCGGTGGCGATGGTCGGGCTGATCGAGGACGCCTCGAACCGGAAGGTCCAGGGATTTTCCGCGGCGGGGGACCTCGTCCTGCTCGCGGGGGCGGACCGCCTCGGCCTTCACCTGGGCGGCTCCCTCTACCTCAAGGAGATCCACGGGAAGGTGGCGGGAACTCCGCCGCCGGTCGACCTCGCCCACGAGAAGAGGCTCCTGGAGTTCCTGCGGGAGGCGGCCTCGGCGAATCTCGTCTCTTCCGCCCACGACCTCGCGGAGGGAGGCTTCGCCTGCGCCCTTGCGGAATCGTGCGTCTCCCGCCCTGGAGGAGCGATCGGCGCGCGGGTCCGGAGCCCGTTCCCCGAATCGTCCCGGCCGGATTTCGCCATGTTCTCGGAGTGCCAGGGGGCCGTCCTGCTGTCGTGCCCGCCGGAGAAACGGGATCCCCTCCTCGATCTGGCCCGCCGGTTCCGTATTACAATGAAGGAGCTGGGCGCGGTCGGCGGGGAGCATATCGACATCGAAGGTCTGGCGAGGGTGGGGGCCGCGGAGCTCCGTACGGCGTGGAGCGAGGGGTTCGCGGCGGCCCTGGGCCTGGAAGGATAGAGGGTAGCGCATGTCCGACGGCTGGCACGAGGAATGCGGCGTCTTCGGGATCCACGGTCATCCCGAGGCGTCCAACATGACGTACCTCGGGCTCTACGCGTTGCAGCATCGCGGCCAGGAGAGCGCCGGGATCGCCAGCACCGATGGCGAAGGGATCATCTTCCACAAGGAGATGGGGCTGGTCGCCGACATCTTCTCCGAGGAGATCCTCTCCCGGCTCCCGGGGCACATGGCGATCGGTCACGTGCGGTATTCCACGACGGGCAGCTCGGAGCTGAAAAACGCCCAGCCGGTGGTGGTCGACTTCGAGTCCGGCTCCATCGCCGTGGCGCACAACGGCAACCTCGTCAACGCCCAGGAGATCAGGCGCGAACTCGAGGTCTCCGGATCCATCTTCCAGTCGTCGATGGACACCGAGGTCATCGTCCACCTCATCGCCCGTTCCAGGAAGGAGCGGATCGAGGATCGCATCGTCGACGCGCTGAACCAGGTCCGCGGCGCGTACTCCCTCCTTTTCATGACCCGGGACAAGCTGATCGGCGTGCGCGACCCCCACGGGATCCGTCCCCTCGCCCTCGGAAAATTGAAGGGGGACGGGGGAACGGTCATCTGCTCCGAGTCGTGCGCGCTCGACCTGATCGAGGCGCAGTACCTGCGCGAGGTGGAGCCGGGCGAGATGATCGTGGTGGACGAGCGGGGGGTCCACTCCCACCGGCCGTTCCTCCCGGCGGTGGAGCGGTTCTGCATCTTCGAGTACGTCTACTTCGCCCGTCCCGACTCGATCATGGGCGGCGCCAGCATCTACGAGGTCCGCAAGGCGCTCGGGCGACAGCTGGCGATGGAGTGCCCGGCAAATGCCGATGTCGTCATCCCCGTGCCCGACTCGGGCGTCCCGGCCGCGCTCGGGTTTTCCGAGGCGTCGGGGATCCGCTTCGAGATGGGGCTGATCCGGAACCACTACGTCGGCCGCACCTTCATCGAGCCGCAGCAGTCGATCCGCCACTTCGGCGTGAAGATCAAGCTGAACGCCGTCCGCGGCGTGGTCTCGGGGAAACGGGTCGTGGTGGTGGACGACTCCATCGTCCGGGGGACGACCGGGCGCAAGATCATCAAGATGATCCGGGCGGCGGGTGCGAAGGAGGTCCACCTCCGCATCAGCTCCCCCCCGACGTGCTACCCGTGCTTCTACGGGATCGACACCCCGCTGCGGCGGGACCTGATCGCCGCGACCCACACGCAGGAGGAGAGCAACACCTACCTCACCTCCGACAGCCTCGGATATCTCAGCATGGAGGGCCTCCACGCCTGCGTGCCGAACAGGCAGACCACGTATTGCGACGCCTGCTTCTCGGGGAGGTACCCGGTCCCGCTCGAGACGGAAGAGGTCGGGGAACAGTTGCCGCTGTTCCGCGGCTCGGTCCGCGTCTAAGGAGACAAGTGCAGCGTCTCGTAAATATCCTGGCATTCGAGCGGCGCTGCATCCGCTAGGGGGAAACGATGCCCAGCGCGACCCATCGATCCGCCGTGTTCCCGCCGGAACTGGCCGCCGACCGGCGGAAGTTCCTGGTCCTCCTGAAGGAGAAAAGCTACGAGCGTCGCAAGGTCATCCTCTCCTCGGGGCGGGAATCCGACTTCTACATCGACTGCAAGCAGACCACCCTCGACGCGGAGGGGGCCGTCCTCACGGGGCGGCTCTTCTGCGCCATGCTCGAGCGGGGAGAGCGTCCCGAGGCGGTGGGAGGGATCACCCTCGGGGCGGACCCGATCGTGACCGCCGTCTCCCTCACCAGCGCCCTGCGGGGATGGCCGGTGCCGGCGTTCATCATCCGCAAGGAGCCCAAGAAGCACGGCACGGCGGAGTGGATCGAGGGGACGAGGAATCTCCGGCCGGGGATGCGCGTGGCGATCCTCGAGGACGTGGTGACCACCGGCGCCTCGACGATGCGGGCGATCGAGCGGTCGGTCGGATCGGGACTCGTCGTGGCGAGGGTCCTTTGCCTGGTCGACCGGAACGAAGGAGGTTCGGAGGCCGTGGCGGCGGCGGGGTACCGCGTCGAGCCGATGTTCCTCCGGGAGGACGTCGAGGATGCCTGACACCCTTCGGCGCGCTGCACTAGCCGTCCTGGTCCTGGCGACGGTCGCGGCCGGTTGCGGTCCGCGGTCGGTCGCCCTCTACGAGAAGGTCATGGGGTCCCCCTCCTACCGACAAGTGACGGAGTCCGCGACCCGCACCCGGGAGGTCCACGACGGCCTGGACACCCGGTTCATCCTGTCCGCCACCTGGCTCTCCAAGCCGTGGGTCGCCGCCTTCGCGGAGGAGTACTCGAACATCTACTATCTCGACACCGCGCGGCGGGAGCAGGTGATCTCCCGTTGGCGGCAGGAATCGGAGAAGCACGTCCTCTTCTTCGTGGCCCTGTACGTGCCGGAGGAGAAGTGGAACGACCTCGAGAAGCCGGGGACGCTCTGGAGCCTGCGGCTGGTGCGGGGGGACGAGGTGGACTTCGAGCCGGCCTATGTCCGCAAGTCGTCCATGCATCCGGAGGAGATCGTCCGTTTCTTCCCGTATTCCGGGACATGGTACCGGGCGTACGAGGTGGCGTTCCCCCGGGAAGCGGGGGAGCCGGCGGGCGCTCCGCGGGCCGGGTCTCCCCGCCTGAAGCTCGTCCTTTCGGGCGTCGAGGGGCGCGCCGTCCTCGCCTGGCAGTAGGGCGCCGTCCGACTAGAAACGGGTGCGCCGGACCAGCGTGTCCTTGCGGCCGTGTTCGTCGTCCAGGTACGGGTAGTCGATCGTCGTGTGGAGCCCCCGGCTCTCCTTGCGCTGCATGGCGCAGCGGACGATCAGCTCCGCCACCGTGCAGATGTTGCGCAGCTCGAGCAGGTCGCCCGTCACCTTGAAGTTCCAGTAATACTCCGAGATCTCCCTCTTCAGCAGCTCGATCCGGTCGAGGGCCCGCGACAACCGCTTGTTCGACCGGACGATCCCCACGTAGTTCCACATCGTCCGGCGGATCTCGTCCCAGTTGTGGGAGACCACGACCGCCTCGTCCGGCTCCTGCGCCTTCCCGGGGTCCCACTTCGGAATGTCGATGCGGGGCCTCGGTTTGCCGATGTACGCGGTGGAGGCGCGCTCGACCGCGCGGTGGGAGAAGACCAGCGCCTCGATCAGGGAATTGGACGCGAGGCGGTTCGCGCCGTGGAGCCCCGTGCCCGCGCACTCCCCGAGGGCGAAGAGCCGCTGGATATCCGTCTCCCCGTGCAGGTTCGTCCGCACGCCGCCGCACTGGTAGTGCGCCGCCGGGACCACCGGCAGCGGCTCCTTCGTCATGTCGATGCCGAACGTCAGGCACGTCCCGTGGATGTTCGGGAAGTGCTTCCTGATGAACGCGGCACCCTTGAACCGGATGTCGAGGTAGACGCAATCCTCCCCGGTGCGCTTCAGCTCCGCGTCGATCGCCCTGGCGACGATGTCCCTCGGAGCGAGCTCCTTCATCGGGTGGGCTCCCTCCATGAACCGCTTCCCCGCGCGGTTGCAGAGGATCGCTCCCTCGCCGCGGACCGCCTCGGAGATGAGGAACGATTTGGCCTGCGGGTGATAGAGACAGGTGGGGTGGAACTGGACGAATTCCATGTTGGCGATCGTCGCTCCCGCGCGGTACGCCAGAGCGACCCCGTCCCCCGTGGCGACATCGGGGTTGCTCGTGTACAGGTACACCTTTCCCGAACCGCCCGTGGCCAGGACCGTCACGTCCGCCACGAAGGTGTGGATCTCCCCCGTCTTCCGGTCGAGCACATAGGCGCCGAGCACCTCGTCGACCCCCGGATGGTCGAAGGAGGAGAGCTTCTGCCGGGTGATGAGATTGATCGCCGTGTGGTGCTCGAAGATCCGGATCCGGGGGTTTTTCCGCGCGCGGAGGAGGAGCGCCCGCTCCACCTCCCGCCCCGTCAGGTCCTTCGCGTGGAAGATCCGGCGCCGCGAGTGTCCTCCCTCGCGGTGGAGGTCGTACTCCTTCTTGCCGGTCTGCCGGGTGAACTCCACCCCCCACTCGATCAGCTCCCGTATCCGCGCCGGGGCGTCGCGCACCACCATGTCGACCGTGTCGGTGTGGCACAGCCCCGCGCCCGCCCGGTGGGTGTCCTCGATGTGGGACTCGAAGGTGTCCTCGCCGCTCCAGACGGTGGCGATCCCTCCCTGCGCGTAGTTGGTGCTGGACTCGGACGCCTCCGTCTTGGTGATGATGGTGACCGGACCCTTCTTCGCCGCCCGGAGCGCGAAACTCAAACCGGCGATCCCGCTGCCGATGACCAGGAACTTCGACACCCTCCCCATGACGCCTCCCCCGGTAAATGTGCTCGCGTTGTTTGACTTCGGCGGGATACTGTAACTACAATAACGAATTATGGTTCAATTACGGCTTCTTTTCATCCTTTCTTTCATCCTCTGGCCGGTCGTTTCCGGGGCGGACATCTACCGCTACGTGGACGGGGACGGGGTCATCCACTTCTCCAACACCCAGCCGAACGGGAAGTTCGAGCTCTATCTCCGGGAGGGGCCGAAAGCTCCGCCTCCGGCGCAGGCGGCCGCGCTCCCGGGGGCAAGCTGGATGACCGGGTATGTCGACCGGTTCTCCCGGGCGAACGACCTGCCTCCCGCGCTCGTCCACGCCATCATCAAGGCGGAATCGAACGGACAACGCAAGGCCGTCTCCCCCAAGGGGGCCAAGGGAGTGATGCAGTTGATGCCGTTCACCTCGAAGCGCCTGCGGGTACGGGATCCGTTCGACCCCATCGAGAACATCGAAGGGGGGATCCGGTACCTCAAGGAACTGCTCCAGACCTTCGAGGGGGACCTCACCAACACCGTCGCGGCGTACAACGCCGGACCGGCGGCGGTGAGGAAGTACGGGGGCGTTCCCCCCTACCAGGAGACTCGCCTGTACGTGCGCCGCGTGATGAACCTGTACCGGCAATATTCCGCAGTCGAATGACCGGTGTCGCCCGGCTGAACACCCCGAACCTCCTGACGCTGCTGCGGATGCTGGCGATCCCGGTGGTGGTCCTCATCCTTCTTCCGCCCGCGGGAAGGGAGATCTCCTTCGCCCGTTCGGTGGCGGCGTTCTCCCTGTTCGTCGCCGCCACGATCACCGACCTGTTCGACGGTTACCTCGCCCGGCGATACCACATGGTCACCGCCCTCGGGAAACTGCTGGATCCGCTGGCCGACAAACTGCTCGTGTGCGCCGCGATGACGATGCTCATCCCGCCCGGCCGGGTCCCCGCCTGGATGGCGGTCATCGTGGTCGGCCGGGAGATCGGGGTCACGGCGCTGCGCGGGGTGGCTTCCACGGAAGGGGTGGTCATCGCCGCATCGAGCCTCGGGAAGGCGAAGACCCTGCTTCTGAATATCGGGGTGGCGGCCCTCATCCTGCATTACCCCGTTTTCGGGATCCCCGTCGACGACGTGGGGATCGTTTTCCTGTCCGCCGGTCTGGTCCTCACCGCATGGTCGGGGCTCGACTACTTCTTCCGCTTCGTCGGGGAGATCTTCAAGCGGTAGTGTGGCGACCCGCCGTGGCCGCGTAACTGTGGCCGCGTAACTTGACAAGCCGCGCGGGGTTCGCCTACAATTCTCGAACATCGCGCGGGCGTAACTCAGCGGTAGAGTGCGACCTTGCCAAGGTCGAAGTCGCGAGTTCAAATCTCGTCGCCCGCTCCATCGGTTGCAAAAACCCCCGGCGCTTTGTGAAGCGACCGGGGGTTTTTCGTCGGAGGAACCGTTGACGGCGCTTCCCCGGGAAGGCCGGCCCGAGCGGATCGGCTGGTACTTCTACGACTTCGCGAACTCCGCCTTCTCCACGACGGTGGTGACGGTGTTCACGGGGCCGTACCTGACCTCCGTCGCCCGCGCCGCCGCCGACCCCGCGGGATACGTCCACCCCCTGGGCATCCCCGTCCTGGCCGGGTCGTTTTTCCCGTACGTCGTCTCCCTCTCGGTATTCTTCCAGGTGCTCCTCCTCCCCCTGCTGGGGGCCATCGCCGACTACTCCCGCCGGAAGAAGCAGATGCTGTTCCTGTTCGCCTACGCGGGGTCCGCGGCGACGGTGGGGCTGTACTTCCTCGAGGGGAAGCGCTACCTGCTGGGAGGGGGGCTGTTCCTGCTGGCCAACGTCTTCTTCGGCGCCTCGGTGGTGTTCTACAACGCCTGGCTGCCCGACCTCGCGCCTCCGGAGGAGCGCGACTCGGTGTCCTCCGTGGGGTGGGCGTTCGGGTATCTCGGCGGCGGGGTGCTTCTCCTGTTGAACCTGGTCCTCTTCTCCCGTGCGCGGGAGTTCGGCCTGACGGGAGGAGAAGCGGTACGGATCAGCATCGCATCGGCGGGAGTGTGGTGGGCGGTATTCGCCCTCGTGCCGCTCGCCACGCTGCGCCGGAGGCATCCCTCGCGGAAACCTCCGGCGGGGGAGGGGATCCTCGTCACCGGTTTCCGCCAGCTGCGGCGCACCTTCGGGGAGGCGCGGGGACACCCGCAGCTTCTGCTTTTCCTCGGCGCCTACCTGCTGTACAACGACGGCATCCAGACGGTGATCGCCCTCTCGTCGCAGTTCGGCCAGGAGGAACTCGGCCTTCCCGTCTCCACCCTGACCACCGCGATCCTGATGGTCCAGTTCGTCGCCTTCTTCGGAGCCCTCCTGTTCAACCTTTTCGCGAAGGCCGTGGGGGCGAAGCGCGCCATCGCCGTCAGCCTCGTCCTGTGGACGGGGACGCTCTTCTACGCCTATTCTGGGCTGCGCTCCGCGGGGGGATTCTACGCCATGGCGGCGTGCGTGGCCGTCGTCCTCGGCGGGAGCCAGGCACTCTCCCGGTCCCTGTTCTCCCGGATGATCCCGGTCGGGAGGGAGGCGGAATACTTCTCCCTGTACGAGGTGAGCGAGCGGGGGACGAGCTGGCTGGGGCCGCTCTTCTTCGGGCTCGCCCTGCAGTTCACCGGGAGCTACCGCGTCGCGATCCTCTCGCTGGCGGTCTTCTTCATCGCCGGGCTCCTCCTCCTGCTGCGCGTGGACGTCGCGAAGGCCGAAGCCGAGGCGGGAGCAGAGGACCGCCCGCCGTGCTGACGCTCCTCCGCAGGGGGCGTCCCCGGTCGTCAATCCCGGCCAATGAACATTGTGCTTCGGTGCTCGCGGGGGCTTCCACTCCGCTACGTTCGCGACCTGCGTCCGCTCACTGCGATTCCGCTCCTGGCGGGGGACACTCCTCCCCTGCATCCCCCAACAAACCAGGAATGTCCCCCCTTTGCGCTCCATACGCTGCCCCACCTTGCAATTCGTTCCGGTGGGGTACCCCTTCAGCGTGTTGTACGGGGCGCTTCGTGGAACCCCCCGCTGCGCCCTCCGCACCGTGTTGCACAACTGAACCTCGGGGGCCCCCCTGCGTCGTGCGCTCGTCGGTGCGGGCGGTATCCGGCGCTCGCCGCGAGATCGCACCTTTGGCACGCAGGAACGACGCGAAAGGATTCGGCGCGCATCACGCGCGGAGTGGAGGCCGAGAGGGGGGGTCTGAGCGGAGTTGCACGGCAACGGTTGGCCGCAGCCCCGGCGAAGGTTGCGGCGGCGGACGAAGCGAACGGCCCCCCCTCGGCGGAACGCAGCGCTTCCCGCGCGCTCTTTATGCTTTTCCCAGGTACGACGCCTTGATCCGCGGCTCCTGGAGCAGTTCCCTGGAGGGGCCGGAGAGGACGATCTTCCCCGTCTCCATCACGTAGGTGTAGGAGGAGACCTTCATCGCCTGCTTCACGTTCTGCTCCACGAGCAGGAGGGTGGTCCCGGCGGCGTTGACCTCCCGGATGATCGCGAAGATGTCGGCCACCACGAGCGGCGCGAGACCGAGGGTGGGCTCGTCCAGCAGCAGCAGTTTCGGGGCCGACATCAGCGCGCGGGCGATCGCCAGCATCTGCTGCTCTCCGCCGGAGAGCGATCCCCCGAGCTGTCCCGCCCGTTGTTTCAGGACGGGGAACCGCTCCATCACGCGATCCATGTCCCGCGCCGTCTTCTTCCCGTCGCGCCGGGTGAATGCGCCCATCTCGAGGTTCTCCCGCACCGTCATCCGGGAGAGGATCGACCGCCCCTCCGGCACCAGGGCGACGCCGCGTCGCACGATCTCGTGGGAGGCCAGCCCGGTAATCATCTCTCCGAGGAAGGAGACCGTGCCGGAGCGCTGCGGGAGGGCCCCCGCGATCGTCTTCATCAGCGTGCTTTTCCCCGCGCCGTTCGCGCCGATGATGGCGACCACGCTTCCTCCGGGGACGTCGATCGAGACCTCCTTCAGGGCGCGGATGTTGCCGTAGTACGTATCGACGCCCCGGACCTCAAGCATCGTCGTCCCCCTCCGCGGCGCCGAGGTACGCCTCGATCACCCGCGGGTCGTCCCGGATCGCCGCCGGCGCGCCTTCGGCGATCATCCGGCCGAAGTTGAACACCACCAGCCGGTCGCACGCCTTCATCACCAGCGACATGTCGTGCTCGATCAGCAGGATGGTCACTCCCAGCGACTGGATCCGCTTGATGAGCAGGAACATCTCCTGCGTCTCCGCGTCGTTCATTCCCGCGGCCGGCTCGTCGAGAAGCAGCAGGCGCGGCTCCGCGGCCAGCGCCCGGGCGATCTCCAGCCGCCGTTGGTGGCCGTACGGGAGGCTCCCCGCGGTCCTTTCCGGATCCGCGTCGGACAGTCCCACGAGTTCGAGCAGCTCCCGCGTCTTCCCGCGGATCCCACGCTCCTCCCGCCGCTGCCCCCGGGTGCGCAGCACGCCCCGCCAGACCCCGGCGCCGGAGCGGCAATGCCTCCCGACCATCACGTTTTCCTCGACGGACATGGTGGAGAAGAGGCGGATGTTCTGGAACGTCCGGCTGATCCCCCGCTTCGCAATGGCGTGCGGCGGAAGCCCGCTGATCCGCTTCCCGTCGCACCGGACCTCCCCCCCCGTGGGGGGGAACAGGGCGGTGATCACGTTGAAGAGCGTGGTCTTTCCGGCGCCGTTGGGACCGATCACCCCGACGATCTCTCCCTGGCGTACCTCGAAGGAGATGCCGGAGAGGGCCGAAAGCCCCCCGAACGTTTTACCGATCTCATGGAGGGACAGGAGGCCGCTCACGCCGCCGTCTCCTTCGGGGACCGGCGGAACCGGCGCAGCAGCGCGGGGTCGATCACCCCCTGCGGCCGGAAGACCATCATCAGCACGAGCAGGATCCCGTAGAGGATGTACCGGTACTCGCTGATCGCGCGAAGCGCCTCGGGAAGCAGGGTGAGGAAGGCGGCGCCGAAGACGGGACCGAGGAGGTGCTCGCTCCCTCCGAAGACGGCGAAGACGAGGATCTCCACCGCCCGGTGGTAGGTGAAGTCCCCCGGGCTCACGAACGACGTCGTGTGCGCGAACAGCGCCCCGGCGAACCCGGAGAGGAGCGCTCCCTGGGAGAAGGCCAGCACCTTGTAATACGTCACGGGGATCCCGGCCGCCTCGGCCGCGCTTTCGTCCAGCTTGATGGCGGTGTACGCGCGGCCCACCCGGGTCCGGGAAAGCCGAAGGAAGAAGGCGGCCGAGAGGAGGGTGCACAGGAGCAGGACCAGGAACACCGACAGGCTGATGAACTGGTTGTTGCGCAGGCCGATCGATTCGGGGGAGAACCCCCCGTCGCGCGCCATCGAGAGGATCACCCGCCCCATCTGCGGGATCGCGGCGACCCCCACCGCCCCTCCGGTGAGAGACTCCCAGTTGATGAGGACCGCGCGCAGGACCTCGCCGAATCCGAGCGTGGCGATCGCGAGGTAGACGCCGGAAAGGCGAAGGGACGGGATGCCGACCAGGATCCCGACCGCTCCCGCGAGAAGGCTCCCCGCGAGGATCCCCACGGGGATCGGGACCTGGTGCTGCGTGGAAAGCAGGGCGGCGGCGTACGCGCCGATGCTCATGAAACCGGCGTTGCCCAGCGAGAGCTGCCCCGTGGAAAGGGTGATGAAGATGCTCACCCCGAGGATGGCGTTGATGAGCATGAACGACGCCACCTGCAGGTGGTACGGGTTCAGCCACTCCATCGACTTAGCGACGGGCCTCGGCGTGCGCCTGCCCGAAGAGCCCCTGCGGCTTGATGAGGAGGATGACGATGATCGCCACGAAGGCGATCGCGTCCCGGTATCCGGAGGACCCGTAGGCGACCACGAACGTCTCGGAGAGCCCCAGGATCAAGCCTCCGGCCATGGCGCCGTAGACGCTCCCCATGCCGCCGAAGATGATGATCGCCAGTCCCTTGAGTCCCATGGAGAGTCCGATCTGGTTGTTGATGTAGTTGAACGCCATTCCCACCAGCACGCCGGCGACCCCGCCCATCGCCGAGGCGATGACCACCGTGGCGGTGATCATCCGGTTCGTGTCCACCCCGAGCAGCCCGGCCGTCTCGAGGTTTTCCGCGGTGGCGCGCAGCGCCTTCCCCGCGCGCGTGCGCGCCAGCCAGAGCGCGAGCCCCGTCATGAGGAGCAGGGAGATGAGAAGGATCACCACCTGGACCAGGTAGATCGTCACCGGGCCGACCTCGAAGCGGATCTCCGCGAAGGAGGTCTCGAACAGGTGGTTCCCGGAGCCGAAGATCTTGTGCGCGATGTTCTCCAGCAGGATGGAGACGCCGATCGTGCTGATCAGCGACGCCAGGTGGGAGGCCCCGGGACGGCCCCGCAATGGCCGCAGGGCGAACCGCTCCAGCAGCAGCCCCATCGCCGCGGTGACGACGACGGCCCCCAGGAACGCCACGGGGAGCGGGGCGCCCGCCTTGCTCACGATGAGCATGCCGACGAACGCCCCGAACATGAAGATCTCCCCGTGGGCCATGTTGATGATGTCGAGAACGCCGAAGACGAGCGTGTACCCCAGCGCCACGATGGCGTAGATGCTGCCCAGGGTGACGCCGTTGATCAGTTGCTCGAGGAACACGTCCGTCTCCGCCGCTATGCCCGGATCAGTTGAAGATCGTGAACTTCCCGCCCTTGACGATCAGGACGATGGGCGACATCACGACGTCGCGCTCCGCGTCGAAGGAGAACTTCCCGAGGACCCCCTGGAAATTCTTCGTCGCCGCCAGCGAGTCGCGCAGCTTCGCCCGGTCCGCGATTCCCGCCGCCTTCAGCGCGTTCGCCATGATGTGGAAGGCGTCGTACGCCTGGGCCGCGAACTGGTCCGGCTTCTTCCCGTACGCCTTCTCGTACTTCGCCACGAACCCTTTTACCTTCGGGTCGTTGCTCTCTCCGAACCACGGGGTGGCCACGGTCAGCCCTTCCGCCGCGTCCTTGGCGATCTCGATGACCTTCGGAGAGTTGAAGCCGTTCCCGCCGACGAACGGGACCTTCAACCCCATCTTCCGCGCCTGTGCGAGGATGACTCCCCCCTCGTTGTACAGGGCGGAGCAGAAGACCGCGTCGGGCTTCAGCGACGCGATCTTGGTCAACTGCGCCTTGTAGTCCGCCTGCCCCTTCTGGAACGTTTCGATCGTCAATATGTTCAGCTTGAGCTTCCCGGAAACCTCTTTCATCGTGTCGAAGCCGGACTTGGTGAAGACGTCGTCGTTCCCGTAGAGGAGGGCGACCTTCCTGATGTTGTGCTTCTTCACCGCCTTGCCGATGGACGCCGGGATCGCCTGCGATTCGGGCAGCGCGTTCCGGAAGACGTATTTGCCGATCTGCGTGATCCCTTTCGCGGTGGTGGAGGTCCCCATGATCGGCACGCCGCTCGCGTTCGCCTCGGGGCCCGCGACCATCATTTCGTTGGAAAGGGTGGGGCCGATGATCGCCACCACCTGCTCCGAGTTGATGAGTTTCTGCGCCGCCGCCAGCGCCTGCTCCTGCTTGCCGGAGGAATCCTCGATCTTCAGGTCGACCAGGACCTCTCCCTTTGCGTTCACCTCGTCCCGGGCGAGCTTGATGCCGTTGGTGATCGCCTCGCCGTACGCCGCCCCCTGGCCGGTGATGATCGAGATGACGCCGATCTTCGCCCTGATCGGCTCGGCCGCAGGCTTCGCCGCCGGTTTGGCCTTCTCCGCCCCCATGAATACGAAGGCGAAGAGGGCACACGCGACAACCGCGATACCTCGGACGGATCTCCTCATGGAACACCCCCCGTGGAATGGTTTGAGAATGCAATTCTATCGCAACCGGACTGCCGTGCTGGTGCCCGGGGGGGGAATCGAACCCCCACGGCCTCGCGGCCTCGGGATTTTAAGTCCCGTGCGTCTGCCAGTTCCGCCACCCGGGCTCCCGGAGGAAAGATACCATAAATGGAGGGGAGGTCCGACACGGCGTCGCCGGGCGGAAGAAGGGATGGAGGCGGCACCCGGATTCGAACCGGGGGATAAAGGATTTGCAGTCCTCTGCCTTACCACTTGGCTATGCCGCCGCAACAGATATTCTTTTCCGTCCCCCTCCTCCCTGTCAAGCCATTCCGGCGAAAGCGGCATGGCGGATTGCGCGATTTCCCTGGAACGCCCCCCGTCCCACGGAAGTTCTCAGGAACGTCCCTGTTCTGCGGTATCATTTGCGTATCGAGGGAAGAGGAACCTCCGGAGGAATCGATTGCCCCGCACCGTCTTCGTCACCGGAGCCGCCGGCTTCATCGGTTCGCATCTCTGCGAAGCCCTCCTGGCCCGTGGGGACCGCGTCTTCGGAATCGACAACTTCGATCCCTTCTACGACCGGCGGATCAAGGAGCGGAACCTGGCAAAGCTTTCGGCGCACCCGTCGTTCTCCTTCCTCGAGGGGGATATCCGCGACGCGTCCGCCCTCGCCCGATGGGGGGAGGGGATGCCCGCCGACGCGCTGATCCACCTGGCCGCGAAGGCGGGAGTGCGCCCGTCGGTCGCCGATCCCGTCGGGTACGCGGACGTGAACGTCCTCGGAACGATCCGGGTCCTCGATTGGGCGCGGGAACGGCGGGTCCCGAAGCTCCTGTTCGCCTCCTCCTCGTCCGTCTACGGCGGAAATACGAAGGTCCCCTTCGCCGAGGACGACTTCGTCGATCGCCCGGTGAGCCCCTACGCGGCGACGAAGAAGGCGGGGGAGCTCCTTTGCCACACCTACTGCCACCTCTACGGGATGAACGTGGTCGCCCTGCGCTTCTTCACCGTCTACGGTCCGAGGCAGCGCCCGGAGATGGCGATCCACAAGTTCACCCGCCGGATCCTCGAAGGGGAGGGGATCGACCTGTACGGCGACGGGTCGTCGCGGAGGGATTACACCCACATAGACGATATCGTTTCGGGAATCCTCGGGTCGATGGGCGCTCCGCCGGGGTACCGGGTCTACAACCTCGGGGAATCCGCCACGATCTCCCTTTCGGATCTGGTCGCGCTGATCGAGAAGGCGTGCGGGAAGGCCGCCGTGCGGCGTTTCCTGCCGCCGCAGCCCGGGGACGTTCCCGTGACGTGCGCGGACATCTCCCGCGCGAGGAACGAGATCGGATACGACCCGCGCACTCCCATCGGGCGCGGGGTTTCCCGTTTCGTCGAATGGTACCGGTGTGAGGTAACGACCAGACCAGCCTGAAAGGAGGTTTCCATGAAGGTCACGCTGTCGGTAATCAAGGCGGACATCGGTTCCATCGGGGGGCACATCCGGCCGAGCGCGAAGCTGCTCGCGACGGTCCGGGCGAAGGTCGCCGACCTCGGGAAAGGGCTCCTGATCGACACCTACGTGGGATACACCGGGGACGACGTGGCGATCCTGATGTCCCACGCGGGGGGAACGGGAAACGAAAGGGTCCACAAGCTGGCCTGGGACGCCTTCATCGCGGGGACCGCGACGGCGAAATCCGAGGGGCTCTACGGCGCCGGCCAGGACCTGTTGAAGGACTCCTTCTCCGGCAACGTGAAGGGGATGGGCCCTGCCGTCGCCGAGATGGAGTTCGAGGAGCGTCCCAACGAGCCGTTCGTCCTCTTCGCCGCGGACAAGACCGACCCGGGGGCGTACAACCTTCCGAGCTACCTCGCCTTCGCGGACCCGATGGTCTCCTCGGGCCTGATCCTCTCCCCGAAGGTGGGGAAGGGATTCACCTTCCGCATCATGGACGTCGCGAACACGGACGGGGACAAGGTGATCGACCTCTCCGCGCCCGAGGACCTCTACGACATCGCGGCGCTGCTGCGCGACCAGGAGCGGTTCGTCGTCGAGTCCATCCGTTCCCGCGCCACGGGGGAGATCTCGGCCGTCGTCAGCACGACGCGGCTCCACAACATCGCGGGGAAGTACACCGGCAAGGACGACCCGGTGATGCTCGTGCGGACGCAGGGGAACTTCCCCGCCACGGGGGAGGTGCTCGCCCCCTACACCATCGGCCACTTCGTCGCCGGCTTCATGCGGGGAAGCCACCACGGGGCGCTGATGCCGGTGCCGCGGAACACGGGAACCTCCTTCTTCGACGGCCCGCCGATCGTCTCGGCCCTCGCCTTCTGCGTGAAGGAGGGACGGTTCACCGAGCCGGCCGACGCGTTCGACCACCCGTACTGGGAGTACGTGAGGGGGCGGGTGTCGGCGAAATCCGAGGAACTGCGCCGGCAAGGGTTCTTCGGCCCCGCGATGCTGCCGTACAGCGAGCTCGAGTACGGCGGGATCGTCGATCGCCTGAAGGCGATGGAGCCGAAGTTCCACTTGCTCGAGGAGAAGAGAACCGTCAAGGCGTAGCCGGATCGCGAACGCGGCGGAGGGGAAGGGGACATGGGCGACGGGATCCGGTTCCGGTTCGACTTCTCTCTCGTGGGGGAGAGCAACCTGCGGGGAGGGGACGGGATCGGCGCGCCCGACTTCCGGAGGATGATGTCGCTGGTCGACGACGCCGTGGACGCGCTTGCTTCGATGCACCGGCGCGGGGCGATCGGCTTCCCCGACCTGCCGTTCCAGGTGAAGGAGGCCCGGGCGATCTCACGGGACGCGGCGGTCCTCCGGGCGAAATACACCCACCTCCTCGTTCTCGGCATCGGCGGCTCGGCGCTCGGGACGAAGGCGGTGCACGAGGCGGTCGGGGGCAACCCGTCCCGCCCCGGGATGGCGCTCTCCGTGGCGGACAACGTGGATCCCGACGCCTTCTTTCCCCTCCTTTCGTCGCTCCCCATGAAGAAGACCGTCGTGGTGGCCATCAGCAAATCGGGCGGGACGGCGGAGACGAACGCCCAGCTCGCGGTGGCCATCGCTGCGCTGAAAAAAGCCGTGGGAAGGAGATGGCGGGAGCGGTTGATCCTCGTCACCGACCCTTCCACGGGGGCGTTCCGGCGGATGGCGGACGCGGAGGGGCTGAAAACGTACCCCGTGCCGTCGAACGTGGGCGGGCGCTTCTCCGTCCTCTCCCCCGTGGGGCTTCTTCCCCTTGCCGGGTCGGGCGTCCGCGTGGAGCGGCTTCTCTCCGGGGCCGCGCAGATGGAGGCGATCTTCCGCCACACGAAGGGGACCGACAACCCGGTCCGGTTCGCGGCGGCCGTCTACGCGTACTACCTCCTGGTGAAGCCGAAGGCGGTCCAGGTCTGGTTCACCTACGGCGCGGGACTTGAACGGATCGCGGAGTGGTGGCAGCAGCTCTGGGGGGAGAGCCTGGGGAAGGAACGGGAGGGCCGGGAACCCGTCGGGCAGACCCCCGCGCGCGCGGTGGGGGTCACCGACCAGCACTCCCAGCTCCAGTTGTACCAGGACGGCCCCGCGGACAAGGTGTTCACCTTCGTCCGGTGGATGGAGGGGGCCCGGAAGGGGAATGTGCCGAGGGCGGGGTTCGCCCCCGACATGGCGATGCTCGGCGGACGTCCGCTGCGGGATCTCTTCGAAGCGGAGTTCGAGGGGACGATCGGGGCGCTGTGGACGGCGGGACGCCCCATCGTGCGCATGGAGATCGGGCGGCGGGACGAGGAGCACGTCGGCGCTTTCCTCCACTTCTGGGAGTGGGTGACGGCGATCGCCGGGACGTGCGCGGGGGTCGACCCGTTCGACCAGCCCGGCGTGGAGGAAGGGAAGCGGATCGCGCGCGCGCTGATGGGGGAGAAGGGGACGGGGGCGCGCCGCGCCGACTTCATGGAGAAGGTTTCGGGGATCCGCCGCGCCGAGATCCGCATCGGCGAGGATCTCCCCCACGTTCCAACGGGCCGGAAGGGGAGGAGGTAGTTGGCCTCTCGCATCCGGCCGCTGCCGGACGACGTGGTCAACCGGATCGCCGCGGGGGAAGTCGTCGAACGCCCCGCATCGGTCCTGAAGGAGTTGCTCGAAAACGCGGTCGACTCCGGCGCCGGGAGCGTGGAGGCGAGCGTTTCGGGTGCCTTTCCATTCTCCCTGCGCGTCACCGACGACGGCTGCGGCATGTCCAGCGAGGAGGCGGAGCTCGCGGTGCGCAGGCACACCACGAGCAAGATCGCCTCGGCGGACGACCTCGAGCGGATCGCCTCCTTCGGATTCCGCGGCGAGGCGCTGCCGTCGATCGCGTCCGTGGCGCGCGTCTCGATCGTCACCAGGGCTTCGGTCGACCGGACCGGGACGGAGCTGGTCGCGGAGGGGGGGACGGTCCTCTCCGTCCGCGAAGCGGGGGCCCCCGCGGGGACGACGGTCACCGTCTCGGGCCTCTTCGAAAACGTCCCCGCCCGCCGGAAGTTCCTGAAAAGCGAGCGCACGGAGATGTCGCACCTGTCGGAGGTGTTCCACGGGGTCGCGATCCCCGGCGAGGGGATCTCCTTCCGCTTCGTCGACCCCCGCGGGGCGTTCCTGTACGAGAGCCGCGAATCCGCGCCGGACCGCGCGAAGCGCCACGCCGGGGACGACGCGCAATACCTTGTCCCCATCGACGTCTCTTCCGCCTTCTTCCGGGTCTTCGGCTGGGCCGGGCTGCCCCAGGTCTCCCGCGCGGGGGCGGGCGGCCTCTGGTTCTTCGTCAACGGGCGACGGTTCCGCGACCGGGGGCTGTACGCGGCGGTGCGGGAGGCGTATCGCGGGATCCTGCCCGCCGACCGCCTCCCCGTCGTCTGCCTGTTCATCACCTGCCGCCCGCTGGAGGTCGACGTCAACGTCCACCCGGCGAAGACGGAGGTCCGGTTCCGCTATCCGCGGGACCTGAACGAGCTGGTGCGCCACGCCATCGGCGGAGCGATCGGGGAGACGCCGGCGCACGCGCGGTATCCTTTGCCTGCCTGGGGGGAGCGGGATCCGGCGGGGGGGCTCCGGCCCGCGGGATCTCCGCCGGACATGTCGCTGGAGGGCGTGAGCGGCTCCTCCGCCCCGTTCCCGGCGCCCGGCGGAGAACGGGCGGGAGACCTGCCGTTCGCCGAACCGGGGAGCGAGGCGGCGGGAGAGCGGTTCTTCTCGTCTCTCGCGCCGGTGGGACAGGTGCTGGGGACGTATCTCGTCTGCGAGGAAGCGGGTGGAATCGTCCTCGTCGACCAGCATGCCGCCGACGAACGGATCGTCTTCTCGCGCCTGAAGGACCGGTTCCTCGGAAAAGGGGCGCCGACGCAGCGGTGGCTTCGCCCCGTGGAGGTCGAGCTTCCCGGGGTCCTGGCGGACGAGCGGCCCGCCGTGGAGGCGTTCCTCGCGCGTACCGGGTTCTCCTTCGAGCCGGCGGGGGAGGAGCGGATCCGCTTGACCGGCGGCCCGGCGGCGCTGCCCGGGTTCGACGCGCGGCGGTGGTGGGAGGACCTGCGCGAATCGCTGCGCGCCCAGGAGACTCTCCCCAAGGACCTGCTCGACGCAGACCGCGAACTGTGGAGGATGGCGTGCCATTCCGCCGTCCGGGGCGGCGAGCGGGTGACGACGGAGCGGGCCCGCCTCCTCCTCGCGGAGCTCGGCGCGGCGGTGGCCGCCCACAGCTGCCCCCATGGCCGCCCGGTGTGGATCCGCATCTCCCGGGCCCGTCTCGACGCCCTCTTCCGCCGCACGGGATGACCCCCGACCGGATCATCGTCCTCTCCGGGCCGACCGCATCCGGGAAATCGGGCCTGGCCCTCGCCCTCGCGCGCGAATTTCCCGTGGAGATCGTCAACGCCGATTCCCTGCAGGTGTACCGGTACCTCGACATCGGCACGGCGAAGCCCACCGTCCCGGAGCGCCGCGAGGTCCCGCACCACCTGATCGACGTGGCCGATCCCGACGAGGCGTACGACGCGGGGAGGTACGTCCGGGAGGCGGAGCGCGCGATCGGGGAGATCCGGTCCCGGGGAAAGGTCCCGTTGGTGGTGGGGGGGGCGGGGATGTACATCCGCGCGCTGCTGCGGGGGCTCGACCCTCTTCCCGCGGACCCGCGCGTCCGGGAGGAACTCTCCCGCCGCTGGGAATCGGAAGGGGGGGCGGCGCTCCATGCGGAGCTGGCGCGGATCGATCCGGAAACCGCCGCAAGGGTCCATCCTTCCGACCGGCTCCGGGTGGTCCGCGCGATGGAGATCGCCGCGGTCGCCGGGATCCCCCCCAGCCGGGCGCGCGCGGCCTGGCGTTCCGCGGGTGCGGGACGCGGGCGCCTGTTCCTCGCCCTACGGCCGGACCGGGAGACGGTGTACCGCAGGATCGATGCCCGGACGGAGGAGATGTTCCGCCGGGGTTTGACGGAGGAGGTCCGGGGGCTCCTCGCACGGGGGTTCGATCGGTCCCTCAAGCCGATGATGGCCCTCGGCTACCGCCACACCGTCGCACACCTGCTGGACGGCGTCCCTCTCCCCGAAACGATCGACGCGGTGAAGCGCGACACCCGCCGGTACGCCAAACGGCAGTTGACCTGGCTCTCTTCCGAACCGAATCTCGTTCATATCGTTCCCGGAGACGAGCCCCGACGCACCGGCGAAATTGTCAGAATCTACTTGTCCTGACCGCATTTCCGCATAAAATAAGGGTTTACGAACCAGCATGAAGGAGCGCGGATGATCCTCCAATACCTCGATTTCGAGCGGCCGATCGTCGACCTCGAAAATCGCCTCGAGCAACTGAAACGTCTCGACGACGGGACGGACAAGGGCCTCAAGGAAGAGATCGGCAAGCTGGAACGGAAGATCGGGAAGATCCGCAAGGAGGTCTTCTCCAACCTCACACGCTGGCAGATCACCCAGCTTGCGCGACACCCGAACCGGCCGTACCTGTTCGACTACGTCAACCTCTGCTTCAAGAACTTCCTCGAACTCCACGGGGACCGGGCGTTCCGCGACGATCCGCCGGTGGTGTGCGGCTTCGCCGAACTCGAAGGGCATCGGGTCGTCCTCATCGGCCAGCAGAAGGGGCGCAATACGAACGAGAAGATCTACCGCAACTTCGGCATGGCCAATCCGGAGGGGTACCGCAAAGCCCTCCGCGTCATGAAAATGGCGGAGAAGTTCCGCCTCCCCGTCATCACCTTCATCGATACCCCGGGCGCCTTCCCGGGGATCGGCGCCGAGGAGCGCGGGCAGTCCGAGGCGATCGCCCGCAACCTCCTGGAGATGGCCCACCTGAAGACCCCGATCGTCGTGGCCGTCATCGGCGAGGGAGGGAGCGGCGGGGCGTTGGCCATCGGCGTGGGAGACGAGATCCTGATGATGGAATACTCCATCTACTCCGTCATCTCCCCCGAGGGGTGCGCCTCCATCCTCTGGCGCGATACGGCCAAGGCGGAGGTGGCGGCGGAGATGATGAAGATCACCGCCCCCGACCTGAAGAGGTTCGGCGTCGTCGACCGGATCATCCCCGAGCCGCTGGGCGGGGCGCATCGCGACCACAAGGCGTCGGCCGACGCGTTGAAGGCGGCGCTGCTGGAGACGCTCCCGCCGCTCCTGGCCCTGTCGACGCCCCAGCTCCTCGAACGCCGTTACCGGAAGTTCCGGGAGATGGGAGCGATGAAGCGGAAGGCCGGGGGAACGGCTTGACGCTGGAACGCCTGAAGGAGCTCCGCGCCGAGATCGACGCCATCGACGACCGGATCCTCGAACTGCTGAACCGCCGGGCGAAGGCGGCCATCGAGGTCGGCTCGATCAAGACGGAGCGCAACCTCACGTTCTACGTCCCCGAGCGGGAGGTGGAGATCCTCCGGCGGCTGACGGCCGCGAACGACGGTCCGTTCCCCAACGACGGGCTGAAGGCGATCTACCGGGAGATCATCTCCGCGTCCCTCGCCCTCGAGAAGCCGCTCTCCGTGGCGTTCCTGGGCCCCCAGGCCACCTTCACGCACCTTGCGTGCCTCAAGCATTTCGGCGAGAGCGCCGAATACGTCCCGCAGATCAATCTCTCCGGGGTGTTCGATGCGGTCGACCGGAACGCGGCCGACTTCGGGGTGGTGCCGATCGAGAACAGCAGCGAAGGGATCGTCAGCAACACCCTCGACATGTTCGTCGACTACAACCTGCTGATCTGCGGGGAGATCCTCGTCGAGGTGGCGCACGACCTCCTGAACGTCACCGGGGACATCGACCACGTGAGGAAGGTCTACTCCCATCCGCACGCCATCGCCCAGTGCCGCGGCTGGCTCGAGCGGAACCTGCGCGAGATCCCCGTCTTCGACGTCGAGAGCACGGCGCGGGCGGCGGAACTCGCCGCGGACGACCCGGGGGCGGCGGCGATCGCGGGGGAGGCGGCGGCCAAGATCTACGGCCTGAAGGCGATCCGGAAGCGGATCCAGGACAACACGAACAACTTCACGCGGTTCATCATCCTCGGCAAGCAGGCGTCCGCCCCCACGGGGGACGACAAGACCTCCATCCTCTTCTCCGCCCGGGACGAGGTGGGAGCGCTCTACCTGATGCTCCAGCCGTTCGCGAAGAACAACGTGAACCTGACCAAGATCGAGTCGCGCCCCGTCAAGAAGAAGGTGTGGGAGTACCTCTTCTTCCTCGACATGCTGGGCCACATCACCGACCCGCCGGTCGCGAAGGCGCTGGACGAACTCAAGACGCGGGCCCAGTTCATCAAGATCCTGGGCTCCTACCCCCGGTCGATATAGCAATTGTCGGCGCGAAAGTGACGCAGCGGGGGGTTCCACGAAGCGGCGTATGTAGCGAGGCGGAGGTTGCGTCGAGCGGAATCGCAGTGAGCGGGCGAAGATCGCGAACGTAGCGGAGTGGAACCCCCCGCGAGGAACGAGGCATTACGCAATTGATCGAATTCGACAGAGGGAAAGGAACACTCGCATGATCATCGTATTGCGGGCCGGCGCCACGGAACAGGACGTCCGCCAGATCGAGGAGTCGATCAAGGGGAGCGGGTTGACCGTCCACATCTCGCGCGGGGTGGAGCGCACGATCATCGGCGCGATCGGCGACGAGCGGAAGCTGGACCCGGAAGCGTTCGAGGGTCTGCCGGTCGTCGAAAAGGTCCTGCGGATCCTCGCCCCGTTCAAGATCGTCAGCCGCGAGTTCCAGAAAGAGAACACCGTCATCACCGTGAACGGTAAGTCGGTGGGTGGGAAGGCCCTCGCGCTGGTCGCGGGTCCCTGCTCCGTGGAGGGGCGCGACATGATGGTGGGGCTGGCGGAGCGCGTCGCCTCCGCGGGCGCCACGTTCCTTCGCGGCGGGGCGTTCAAGCCGCGCACCTCGCCGTACGCCTTCCAGGGGCTGGGGGAGGAGGGATTGAAATTCCTCGCCGAGGCCCGGGATCGGACCGGCCTGCCCGTGGCCACGGAGCTCATGGATCCGCGGGACATCGACCTGGTGGCGCGGTACGCCGACGTCATCCAGATCGGCGCGCGGAACATGCAGAACTTCCGGCTCCTCACCGAGGTCGGGAAACTCGACAAGCCCGTGATCCTCAAGCGTGGGATGAGCGCCACGATCCAGGAGTGGCTGATGTCGGCGGAGTACATCGCCTCCGAGGGGAACCAGAAGATCATCCTGTGCGAACGCGGAATCCGCACGTACGAGACGGCCACGCGGAACACCTTCGATGTCTCCGCCATTCCGGTGGTCAAGGCCCTCTCCCACCTCCCGGTGATCGCCGACCCCAGCCACGCCGCCGGGAAGATGGCGCTGGTGGAGCCGTTGGCGGCGGCCGCGATCGCGGCGGGGGCGGACGGCCTGATGATCGAGGTGCACCACCAGCCGGAGAAGGCGCTCTCCGACGGTCCCCAGTCGCTCAAGCCCGACGCGTTCACGCAGGTGATCGGGCGGCTGCGGAAGGTGGCCGAGGCCGTGGGGAGGACGTTGTAGCATCGTGGCGCGGGAGCGGGTGGGCATCCTCGGACTCGGGCTGATCGGCGGTTCCCTGGCCCTGGCCCTCAAGGGGAAGCGCGGCGCCCCCGAGGTGTGGGGATGCGACCACCGGAAGGAGACCGTCCGGAGGGCGCTTTCCGCCGGTGCGATCGCCCGTGGATGCACCGAGGCGGAGCTTGCCGCGTGCGACGTGGTCGTCGTTTGCATCCCGGTCCTGCGCGCCGTGGAGGCGATCCGGCGACTCGGTCCCCGGATGCGGCCGGGAGCGGTCCTCACGGACGCGGGAAGCGTGAAGTCCGGGATCGTCCGGGAAGGGGAGCGCGCGGCGGCCAGGGGCGCCTTCTTCGTGGGAGGCCACCCCATCGCGGGGACGGAAGCCTCGGGGTTTTCCGCCGCCGACCCGGGCCTCTTCCGGGGGCGATCGTTCATCGTGACTCCCACGCGCCGGACCGACGCGGGGGCCATCCGCCGCGTCGAGCGGATCTGGAAACGCGCGGGCTCGGCGGTCCTGCTGCGGATGGATCCGAAGACCCACGACCACGTCTTCGCATACGTCTCCCACCTGCCCCACGCGGTGGCGTACGCCCTCGTCCACTCCGTGGCGACCTTGCCCTCGAAGGTCCCGCTCGGCTACTCCGCCGGGGGGTTCCGGGACTTCACGCGGATCGCCTCGAGCAACCCCGGGATGTGGAAGGACATCGTCCTCCAGAACCGGACCGAGGTCCTTCGGGCTCTCGCGCACTACCGCCGGAACCTCGCCCTCCTCGAACGCCGGATCGACCGGGGCGACGTGGACGGGCTCCTCGAATACTTCGGACGGGCGAAGAAGACCCGGGACGGTCTGTTGCCGTCATGAGCGGGAAAACGGTCTTCCGCGGAGAGCTGTCCGTCCCCGGCGACAAGTCGATCAGCCACCGCGCCGCGATGTTCGCCGCGCTCGCGACGGGGGTGAGCCGCGTGCGGGGGTTCCTCCACGCCGAGGACACGCTCTCCACGGCGGGCATGATGCGGGCCCTCGGCGCGCGGATCGAGGAGGTTTCCCCCACCGAGCTGCGGATCGAGGGAAAGGGGCTCCGCGCCCTTGTCGAGCCCTCCGACGTGATCGACGCGGGGAACTCGGGCACCACGATCCGGATCGGGTCGGGGATCCTCGCCGCCCAGCCGTTTCTCTCGGTCCTCACGGGCGATCGAACCTTGCGGCGGCGCCCGATGGGCCGGGTGATCGAGCCGCTGGTGAAGATGGGGGCGTCGATCCGGGGACGGGACGGGAACCGGCTTCCGCCCCTGTGCATCCGCGGCGGATCGCTCCGGGGGATCCGGTACGAGATGCCGGTGGCTTCCGCACAGGTGAAATCGTCCCTGCTGCTCGCCGGCCTGTATGCCGACTCCCCGGTGACCGTGGTGGAACCGCTGCTTTCGCGCGATCACACCGAACGGATGCTCAAGGCGATGGGCGCGATCGTCTCGCGGGAGGGGAACGCGGTCACCGTGGCCCCCTGCGAGCGGCTCGATCCGCTGGACGTGACGGTTCCCGGGGATATCTCCTCGGCCGCCTTTTTTCTGGTCCTGGCCGCCGTGACGCCGGGATCCTCGCTCACCGTCCGCGGCGTGGGCGTGAACCCGTTCCGCACGGGAGTCGTGGAGGTGCTCCGGCGGATGGGGGCCGGGATCCGGTACTCTTCCGAGCGGGTCGTGGGGGGAGAGCCGGTCGCGGACCTGGTCGTCTGCGGCGCGGAGCTGGCCCCCGCCGACGTGGCCCCGGAAGAGGTCCCCGGCCTCATCGACGAAGTGCCGGCCCTGTGCGTGGCGGCCGTCTTCGCGGCGGGCCGGACGAAGATCCGCGGCGCCGGGGAGCTGCGCGTCAAGGAATCGGACCGGATCGCGGCGATGGTCGCCTGTCTCTCCTCCCTCGGGATCCCTTGCGGAGAATACCCGGACGGCCTGTGGGTGGAGGGGCCGGCCGCGGTGCGCCCCGGGATTTCATGCGACAGCCGGGGGGACCACCGGATCGCGATGTCCCTGCGGGTGCTCGGTGCGGCGGCGGGGGTTCCGATAGAGGTAAAAAACGTAGAATGCATAGATACTTCATTTCCAGGATTTCAATCGTTGCTTGATGGTCTGACGCGATGAGGAGCCGTCCGGTCGTCACCATCGACGGGCCCTCGGGGGCCGGGAAGACCACGGTGTCGAAGCGGCTCGCGGATGCCGCCGGCTTCGTCCGCATCGACACGGGGGCGATGTACCGGGCGGTCGCCCTGGCGGCACGCCGCGCGGGGATCTCCTGGGACGACGCGGATCATCTCGGACGCGTGGCCCGGGAGCTTTCTTGCTCGTTCCCGACGGTCGCCGGGACGCCGCGGGTCGTTCTTTCGGGGGAAGATGTGACCGAGGCGATCCGCACGCCGGAGATGAGCATGGGCGCATCCGCGGTCTCCGCCCACGGCCCCGTGCGCGAGGCGCTGGTGGCGAAGCAGCGGGAGATGGGGCGGGAAGGGGGCGTCGTCCTCGAAGGGAGGGACACCGGCACGGTCGTCTTCCCCGACGCGGAGGTGAAATTCTTCCTCGACGCCGTGGCCGCCGTGCGCGCCCGTCGCCGCTACCTCGAAATCTCCCCGCCCGCCTCCCAGCCGTACGAGGAGATCCTGCGGGACGTCCTCCGGCGCGACGTGCAGGACAGCACGCGGGAGAATTCCCCCCTGAGGGTAGCCCACGACGCGGCGTACATCGACACGACGACCCTGACCGTGGACGAAGTGGTGGCGGAGATGCTGCGGCGCGTGCCGGGAGTCCCGCGGTGACGAAGAAAGTGTTGATCGCCAAGAGCGCCGGCTTCTGCTTCGGCGTGAAACGCGCCATCGCCATCGCCGACGAGACGGCCGGGAAGCGTGGGGAAGGGAGCGGGGACGAGGCCCCGATCCAGTCGCTGGGCCCCATCATCCATAACCCGCAGGCGGTGGAGCGCCTGCAGGAGAAGGGCGTGCGCGTCGTCGGGACGGTCGACGACATCACCTGCGGGAAGGCGATCATCCGGTCCCACGGCGTGACCCGCTCCGACCGGGCGGCGTTGGAGGCGAAAGGGGTAACGATCGTCGACGCCACCTGCCCCTTCGTGACGAAGGCCCAGGAGCACGCCAGAACGTTGAGCCGGAACGGGTACGCCGTCGTGGTCGTGGGGGACCCGAACCATCCGGAGGTGAAGAGCATCATCAGCTACATCGAGAAGGGGGTCCCCGTCTTCACCTCGATCCCGGAAGTCGCGGCCGCAAAGGGGGTGCGCAAGGCGGGGGTCGTGGCCCAGACGACCCAGTCGTTCGACAACCTCATGGCGTTCGTCACCGCGGCGATGAAGCGGTTCCCCGAAGTCCGGGTCTTCAACACGATCTGCAACGCCACCGCCCTCCGGCAGCAGGAGTCGACCGGCCTCGCGGAACGGGCCGACGTGATGTTCGTCCTTGGCGGATACAACAGCGCGAACACCCGGCGCCTTGCGGAGATCTGCAAGGCGATCAATCCCCGGACCCACCACATCGAAACGGAAGAGGAGTTGACGCCGGAGATGGTCGCGGGAGCGTCGGTCGCGGGGGTGACCGCCGGTGCGTCGACTCCCCAATGGATCATCGACGGTTTCCTCGAGCGCCTGAAGGGGCTTTGGAAGGGCGAATCGATTCAGGTATCCTTTTACCGGTAAAGGGTTACGGTGTATAGTAGACAATTCGGAATCCAACAACAGGAGCGCGGAATGGACAACAAACCCGACAAAACGGACCTCCCCGGGGATATCGCCCCGGAATCGCCGGAGAGCGGCGCCCAGGCGGGGGAGGAGGATTTCGCACGGATGTTCGCGGACAGCCTTCAGGCCACAGGGGAAGGGCAGGTCATCCACGGCAGGGTCATCAAGGTGCTGAAGGATTTCATCGCCGTAGACATCAACAAGAAATCCGAGGGGATGTTGCCCTTCGAGGATCTTCCCGAGGAAGAGCGGAACGCGCTGAAACCGGGCGACCCGATCGAAGTGATGACCGAGGGATACGATCCGACCCAGGGATTCATCCGCCTCTCCCGCTCGAAGGTGGTGAAGATCCGGGTGTGGGACGACCTGCAGAAGGCCTTCGACGACGGCACCCCGGTCCACGGCGCGATCGTCGCCAAGGTCAAGGGCGGCTACACCGTCGACATCGGCGTGAAGGCGTTCCTTCCGGGCAGCCAGGTCGACCTGCGGCCGGTGCGGGATACCGACCCGGTGATCGGCATCCAGGGAAAGTTCAAGATCCTCAAGTTCTCCCGCAAGAAGGCGAACGTGGTCGTCTCCCGCCGCGCGTACATGGAAGAGGAGCGCGAGGTCCAGCGCGCCGGACTCCTCGACCACATCAAGGAAGGGGACATCGTCGAGGCGCGGGTGAAAAACATCACCGACTACGGCGTCTTCATGGATCTCGGCGGGCTCGACGGCCTGATGCACGTGACCGACATGAGCTACGGGAAAGTGGGGCACCCTTCCGACCTGTGCAAGGTGGGCGAGCTCTACAAGGTGAAGGTCATCCGCTTCGACCGCGAGCGCGGCCGGATCTCCCTGGGGCTCAAGCAGACGAAGCCGGATCCGTGGCTCGACCTCGAGACGCGATACCAGCCGGGGGTGCGCATCCGCGGGAAGGTGACCAACACGACCAAGTACGGCGCGTTCATCGAGATCGAGGAGGGCGTGGAAGGGCTGCTCCACATCTCCGAGATGTCGTGGAGCAAGCGGCTGAAGGACCCCTCCGAGGTGATGAAGGCGGGCGATCCGGTCGAGGTGGTGGTCCTCAAGGTCGACAAGGCGAACAAGAAGATCTCCCTCGGTTACAAGCAGCTCCTCTCGAACCCGTGGGACGACCTCCGCGCGCGGCACCCCGAAGGCTCGATCGTCGAGGGAGTCGTGAAAAACGTGGCCGACTTCGGCGTCTTCGTCGACGTCGGGGAAGACATCGACGGCCTGGTGCACGTCTCCGACCTTTCCTGGAACACGCGTGTGAAGAACCCTGCGGAGCTGTTCAAGAAGGGGGACCACGTGCGCGCGAAGGTCCTCAAGATCGACCCGGAGGTCCAGAAGTTCTCCCTCGGCATCAAGCAGCTCGCGGAGGACCCATGGACGGGGGTCGAGAAGCGGTTCAAGAAAGGCGACATGATCACGGGGAAGGTGACCCGGGTGACCGACTTCGGGGCGTTCGTCGAGATCGCCGACGGGGTCGAGGGGCTGGTCCACGTCTCCGAGATCTCCCGCGAGAAGATCGAAAGCCCGGCGGCGGTGGTCAAGGTGGGGGACGAGGTGGGGACGGTCGTCCTCGGGGTGGACCGGGCGAACAAGAAAGTATCCCTCAGCATGCGGGGACACGCCGATCTGCTCGAGCGGAAGTCCATGGAGTCGTACCTCGGGAAACAGGCCGATAACCCCACCGAGAACATCGGCGCCCTCGGGGAGGCGCTCCTGGCCAAGTTCAAGAACTCCAACGGGGAGCAGAACCACTAACGCGCGATGGCCGAAGGCTACCTCTCCATGGCTCCGCGCAAAAGGCCGTTCCTGCGCGGGTGCCTCACCGTCCTGCTCGTCCTCGGGGCGTTCTTCGCCCTCCTCGGGATCATCTCGCGCATGGATGAAATCCCGCTGGGACGGGGGGAGAGGGTGGCGGTCGTTCCCATCTCCGGCCTCATCGCCGAATCCGAGCCCATCATCGAGCAGCTGAAGAAATTCGGCAAGGACGAATCGGTCAAGGCGATCGTCCTGCGGATCGACTCCCCCGGAGGAGGGGTGGGGCCCTCCCAGGAGATCTACGAGGAAGTGAAGAAGGTCCGGATGAAAAAGCCGGTCCTGGCCAGCATGGGCGCGCTGGCGGCCTCCGGCGGCTACTACATCGCCTGCGCGGCGCAGCGGGTCTACGCGAACCCGGGAACGATGACCGGCTCCATCGGCGTCATCATGCCGTTCATGAACGTGAAGGACCTGGTGGAGAAGATCGGCGTGAAGGGGATGACGGTCAAGAGCGGCGTCTTCAAGGACATCGGCTCTCCCCTGCGCGACATGACCCCCCAGGAGCGGGAACTTCTCCAGGGAGTGGTCGACAACGTCCACCTGCAGTTCGTCAACGCCGTGGCGGAAGGCCGGAATCTCGACCGGGAAGACGTCCTGCGGATCGCCGACGGGAGGATCTTCACGGGAGAGCAGGCGAAGAGCATGGGGCTGGTCGACGTCCTGGGGAACCTCGAGGACGCGATCTCCGACGCGGCGAAGCTGGGGAAGATCTCCGGCGAGCCGAAGGTGGTCACGCCGCCGAAGAAGAAGATCTCCTTCCTCGAATTGCTCCGGGAGGAGACGCGCACTATAATCGACGAGAAGCTGTCCGGGAACCGTCTGCGACTGGAATATCTTGCCCAATAAATCCGCCGGAGGAACCACGGGAATGACCAAGAGCGACCTGGTCGAGAAGCTGTCGGAAGCGCTGACGAACCTCACCAAGAAGGAGTGCGAGGTCATCGTCGACACGGTGTTCCTCAACATGAAGGACGCCCTTCACCGCGGGGAGAAGATCGAGATCCGCGGGTTCGGCAGCTTCACCGTGAGGACCCGGCGGGCCAAGGAGGGACGCAATCCGAAGACCGGCGAGAAGGTCGCCATCCCCGAGAAGCGGATCCCCTTCTTCAAGGTGGGGAAGGAGCTTCGGGAAATGGTCAACGGCTGAGGCCGGTGGACCGGATCTTCTCCCCCTGGAGGATGGAGTACATCCTCCGGGAAGAGGCCGGAGGGGGAACGGGACGGTGCGTCTTTTGCGTCGCGGAGACGGACCGGGAAGATCCCGAGCGGCTCCTGGTGGGCCTGTACCCGAACACCGTCGCGCTGCTGAACCGATACCCTTACAACAACGGGCACGTGCTCACCGCCCCCCGGAGGCACACGGCGAACCTGTGGGACCTGGAGGCCGAGGAACTACGCGAGCTCTTCTCACTTGTTTCCCTTGGAGCGCGGGCACTTGCACAGGAGTATCGCACCGAAGGGATGAACATCGGGATGAATCTCGGGAAGGCGGCCGGCGCCGGGATCGTCGACCACCTCCACATCCACCTCGTCCCCCGCTGGGCGGGCGACACGAATTTCATGACCCCGGTCCAGGAGACGCGCGTTCTGCCGGAATCGCTCCTCGAATCCCGCCGCCGTCTTTCGGCGGTGTTTGGCCCCTTGCATCCATAACCGGCAACCGGGTCTTCCCCCCTCACGATCCTGAATGAGCGTTCCGCTGACTCCCGCGATGCGGCAGTACGTGGAGATCAAGTCCCGGTACCGGGACTGCATCCTCTTCTTCCGCATGGGGGATTTCTACGAGATGTTCTTCGAGGACGCCTTGCGCGCCTCGCGCCTCCTCGACATCGCCCTGACGTCGCGCGACAAGGAGTCGAACATCCCGATGTGCGGGGTGCCGCACCACGCCCGCAACGCCTACCTGTCGAAGCTGATCCGGCAGGGGTGCAAGGTGGCCATCTGCGAGCAGGTCGAGGAGCCCGGCCAGAAGGGGATCTTCCGACGGGAGGTGACCGAAGTGGTCACCCCGGGGCTGGTCTTCAGCGAGGAGTGCCTCGACGCCCGGGGGAACAACTTCCTCGCCGCCGTACGGTTCGCCGCGCCGTTCGCCTGCGCGGCGCTCGACGCCACCACCGGCGAATTCTTCCACGAGGCGTGCGGCACCGAGGAGGCGCTGGCGGACGCCCTGTTCCGGCTCGGGCCCGCGGAGTTCGTGGCGCTGGAAGGGGAGGGGAACCCGGCCTCCTCCCGGGGGAAGCGGCTTCTCGAGGGGAAGCTGCTCACGCTCCTTTCCCCCTCGTCCGTGGCCTCGTTCCCGGTTCCGCCCGGGATCGAGGGGATCCCCCCCGCGGACCACCCCTCGGGGGGCGTCGTCCGGGCGGTCCTCTACTACCTGCACCTGCACCAGCCGTCGGCCCTTTCCCAGATCGGACGCGTCGCGGAGCGCGAAGGGCGGCGGCACCTCGCGATGGACGAGACCGCCGTGCGGACGCTGGAGGTCTTCTCCACGATGTCGGGGGATCGCAAGGGGAGCCTTCTCTGGGCGGTGGACCGCACGCGGACCCCGATGGGGGCCCGGCTGCTGCGCGCCTGGCTCGCCGCCCCGCTGCTGGACGTCGAACGGATCGGGCAGCGGCACGACGCCGTGGGGGAGCTCATCGAGGCGCACGCGGGCCGGAAGTCGCTCGCGTCGACGCTCGAACCGATGGGAGACCTCTCCCGGCAGGCGTCCCGCCTGGCGCAGGACCGATCCGGTCCGCGGGACGTGGCGGCGCTGCGGGACGGCCTGGCGGCGATCCCCGGGATCAAGGCCGCCCTCGGGGAGCGGTACGCGAAGCGGCTCCAGGCGGTGAAGGAGCGGCTCGGGGACCACGTTGCGGCGGTGGACCGGATCTCCTCGGCGCTGGCCGACCTGCCGCCCGCCGGGTACAAGGAGGGCGGCGTCTTCCGGCCGGGGTACGACGCCCGGGTCGACGAGTTGACCCATCTCCTCACCCACGGCAAGGGGATGCTGGCCGAGATGGAGACGCGGGAGCGTCAACGCACCGGGATCGGCGCCCTCAAGGTGGGGTACAACCGCGTCTTCGGCTACTACATCGAGGTTTCGCGGATCCACCAGGACAAGGTCCCCCCCGGCTACATCCGCAAGCAGACGCTGGCGAACGCGGAGCGGTTCATCACCCCGGAGCTGAAGGAGTTCGAAGGAAGGGTGCTGCGGGCGCAGGAGGGACGCGCCGCGCGGGAGGAGGAGCTCTTCCTCGCCCTACGGGATTCGCTGAAGGGAGACCTTCCGGCAATCGCCGCGGCGGCGGAAGCGATCGCCGAGCTCGACGTCCTCCTCTCCTTCGCGGAGCTTGCCGCGGAGAACGGCTACGGACGACCGGCGGTGAACGCCGGACGGGAGATCCTCATCGAGAACGGGCGGCACCCGGTGGTGGAGAAGATCCTCGGGCGCCACGCCTTCGTCCCGAACGACTGCCGCCTCTCGCCCGACGGCGCGCGCCTCGCGATCATCACCGGCCCGAACATGGCGGGGAAGTCCACCTACATCCGCCAGGCCGCGCTCATCGTGCTGCTGGCGCACGCGGGATCCTTCGTTCCCGCGGATCGCGCCGAGATCGGCCTGGTGGACCGGATCTTCACGCGCATCGGCGCCTCCGACGACCTCTCCCGGGGAGAGAGCACCTTCATGGTGGAGATGCGGGAGACGGCGCGGATCCTCGACGGGGTCACCGACCGGACGCTGGTGGTGCTGGACGAGGTCGGGCGCGGCACGAGCACCTACGACGGCCTGAGCATCGCGTGGGCGGTGGCGGAGTACCTCCACGATTCCCCGGCCCGCCCCAAGGTCCTCTTCGCCACCCACTTCCACGAGCTGACCGACATCGTGTCGACGTGCGCAAACGCGCGCAACTTCCACGTGGCGGTCCGGGAGTGGCAGGGCGACATCATCTTCCTGCGGCGCATCGACGAGGGGATCGCGAGCAAGTCGTACGGCATCCAGGTTGCGCGACTGGCGGGTCTGCCCGCCTCCGTCGTCGACCGTTCCCGGGATATTTTGAAAAACCTCGAATCCGCCGAGTATAATGAGGATGGTTTTCCGGCACTGGCCGGCACCCGCGCCGCGCAGGAATCCGGCGCCGCGCAGATGGAGCTGTTCTCCCGGCGCGCCCGGGGGGAGGAGGACGCCGTACTGGACCAGATCCGCCGGTCCGAACCTTCGCTTCTCTCCCCGATGGACGCGCTGATGCGCCTCGCGGAATGGAAGGAGAGGTTGCGGAAAGGACCGACGTGATGTTACGGCTGCGATATCCCGGTGCGGCGATCCTGGTGCAGCGTCTCGCAAATACCCTGGCATTCGAGCGCCGCTGCATCCGCTCCAGCTTCGTTGCGCTCGTTCGCCGTACTCTCCCGGTACGCCTTCACTTGCGCGCCTTGCTGGCGCGGCGCATCGACGCTCTCGATGCGTCAGGCTATTTGCGAGACGCTACACTAGCCGTTTTCCTCTGCGCTGCAGCCGTTTTCCTCTTCCCCCCGCGAGGCGCCGACGCCGCGACCGGCGCCGCCCGCGTCTCCGACATCCGGGCGTGGACGAACGAGATCTACACCCGCGTGGCGATCGACACGGGGGACGAGGTCTCCTGGCAGGCGAACACCCTCCGCGCCGACCCTTCGCTGGGACTTCCCCCCCGGATCTTCATCGACATCCGCGGGGCCGGCATCCGGGACGAGATCCTCCGCAAGCCGGTCCCGGTCCGCAACGGCCTGCTGCAGCAGGTCCGGGCGGGGCGGTTCGACCGCGACACCGTGCGCGTGGTGATCGACCTCGAGCGGGTGAGCAACTTCCGCGTCTTCGCGCTCACGGACCCGTTCCGGATCATCGTGGACATCGACGGGGAAGGCGAGATCCCCGTTCCCCCGCCGCCCCACCCGGACGACGCCCCCGGTCCCGTCGCCGCGGAGCCGCCATCGACGGATCCGGCTTTGTCCCACGCTTCCCCGTCCGCGCCCGACCCCGCGCTTCCCGCGGAGCGCGGCCCTTCCGCGCCGTCGGCCGGGCTCCGGAGCGCGACCGCTTCGCACTCCTCCCCGGCGCAGAAGCACCGCGTGCGGGTGATGATCGATCCCGGCCACGGGGGGAAGGACCCGGGAGCGATCGGTCCCACGGGGCTGAAGGAAAAAGACGTGGTCCTGGCGATCGGGCGGATGGTGCGGGAGAAGCTGTCGCGCTCCGGGGAGTACGACGTGCGGATGACCCGGGACGAGGACGTCTTCATCCCGCTGGAGGAGCGCACGGCGATGGCGAACGGCGCGCGCGCCGACCTCTTCGTCTCCCTGCACATCAACGCCAGCCGCAACCGGAGGGCCTCGGGGTTTTCCACCTACGTCCTCTCCCGCGGCGCTTCGAACCGGGAAGACCTCGAACTGGCCGCCCGGGAGAACGGCGTGCCGGTCCGCAAGCTCCAGGGGGTCAAGTTCATCATCGACGACATGTTCACCGGGGCGCGCAAGAACGAGTCGCTCCGGCTGGCCAAGACGGTGAACGACGCCGTCGTCCGCCGCGTGTCTTCCCGCTACACGGGCGTCCAGAGCCTCGGGTTGAAGCAGGCCCCGTTCTACGTCCTCGTGGGGGCGCGGATGACGGCCGTCCTGGTCGAGGCCTCCTTCATCTCCAACGCCCGGGAGGAGTCGCGCCTGCGCGACCCCGCCTGCCTCGAGGGGATCGCCGACGGCGTGGTGGAGGCGGTCCGCTACTACGGGCAGAACGGGATCCTCGCCCACTCGGACGACTGAGTGGCCCTGCCTTCGATTTCCAACGACGTCCTGCGGGCGGATCTCACCGACCGGGAGTTCCTCGACCATCTCAAGGGATTCCTCTCCGACACCCAGCTCGCGGTGCGCGAGGAGCAGCGGCAATCCCTGGGCGGCGGGGCCGCCGCGTGCCGGAAGATCTCCGACGCCATGGATTCGGTCCTGTCCGTTCTCCACGAACGTTCCCGGGAGCGGTTCCTCGGGACGGCCCCGGACATGTCGTACCGGATGTCGGTGGTCGCGGTGGGCGGCTACGGACGGCGCGAGCTGTGTCCCCGCTCCGACGTGGACATTCTCTTCCTTCACTCCTACAAGGTCGACCGCTACGTCGAGGCGATGACCGAGTCGATGCTCTACCCGCTGTGGGACCTCGGCCTCGAGGTGGGGCACAGCGTCCGCAACATCAAGGAGACGATCCGTCTCGCCGGCGCGGACGACTCCATCCGGACGTCGCTCCTCGATCACCGGTTCATCGCGGGAAACGAACCCCTGTACCGGGAGTCGGCGAGCGAACTGGACAAGTTCCTCTACTTCAGCGGCGGCGACCAGTTCATCGAGAAGAAGATCCGGGAGATGCGCCTCCGGCACGCCAAGGTCGGCTCCACGGTCTACCTGCTGGAGCCCAACGTCAAGGAAGGGCGCGGGGGGCTGCGCGACCTGCAGACGGCGGTCTGGTGCGCGAGGATCAAGTACAAGTGCGGCGACCTTTCGGAGCTGCGGCGGAAGGGCGTGGTGGGGACGCGGACGGTCGAGGCGATCCGGCACGTCCTCGACTACCTCCTCCGCGTGCGCAACGAGCTGCACTACCTGCAGGGGAAGAAGGCCGACATCCTCTCCTTCGAGGTCCAGGACCAGCTCGCCGGACGGTTCGGATACCGGAAGATGGGCCCGAACCTCGGCGTCGAGCGGTTCATGCGGACGTACTACCTGCACGCGGCCTCCGCGGCGCGTCTTTCCGACGAGGTCATCGAGGAGGTGGGGCGGTTCCTCCCGGAGGAGGGAAGCCGCAAGCCGTTCTTCTTCCTGAAGCGGAAGCTGATCGGGGAGGGGGGGATCCTCTACAAGGGGAAGCTGCAGGTCAAGGACCGCGCCTCCTTCGAAAAGGAGCCGATCCGGATCCTCGAGTTCTTCCGGTCGATGCAAAAGACGAGGTCGTCCCTCTCGCCGCAGGCCCGGCGGAACATCCAGATGGCGCTGCCGGCCGTGGGGTCCGAGTTCTGCGAGGACCGTGAGGCGGCGAAGCTCTTCCTCGAGATCCTCTCCGACCCGGTCCATCTGCGGGAGACGCTCCTCGCCATGAACGAGAGCCGGTTCCTCTCCCGGTACATCCCCGAATTCGCGCCGCTCTACTGCAAGGTGCTGCGGGACATCTACCACGTCTACACGGTGGACATCCACTCCATCCGCTGCGCGAGCGTGCTCGCGGGGCTCGAGACGTCCGCCGCCCGCACGGAGGAGGAGGAGGGGTTCCACCGGATCCACGCGACCGTGCAGAACCGCGGGCTGCTGCACCTCGCGATCCTGTTCCACGACATCGGGAAGGGGACCGGGCACGGCCACAGCCGGATCGGTGCGGAGATCGTGGCGCGCATCGGCGCCCGGTGGGGGCTCCCGGAGCGGGACGTCTCGGATCTCGTCTTCCTCGTGGAGCAGCACCTGCTGATGGCCCACGTTTCCCAGCGGCGCGACCTGCACGACATCGAGCTGATCCTCTACTTCGCCGACACCGTTGGAACCGTCTCCCGGCTGGATCAGCTCTACCTGCTCACCTACGCCGACATGAAGGAGGTGGGGCCGGAGATCTGGACCACGTGGAAAGCGATGCTCCTCGCGGAGCTGTACGAGAAGGGGCGCAACGTCCTGGAGCAAGGCGCGCTCAAGCGCCCGTTCGAGGAGAGGGCGCACCGCCGGCGCGAGCAGGTGCGGGAGATGCTGCAGGGGGAACCCCGGGAGACCGCGGAGCGGTTCCTCGCCCGCATGGACGACCGGTATCTCCTCGCCGCCCCCGACGGCCGGTTCATCGAGCATTGCCGGACCCTGGCCGTGTTCGACGGGAAGACGCCGATCGTCGTGCCGATCGACTCGCCGGAATCGGGGACCACGGAGTTCCTCGTCCTGTGCCCCGACGAGCGCGGCCTCTTCGCGAAGATCGCGGGGACGCTCTCCGCCAACGGCCTGAACATCCTCAACGCCTCCATCGCCACCACCGTGGACGCCGTGGCCCTGGATACGTTCTACGTGAACTACCGCGGCAAGTCCCTGCAGGGGGACCCGAAGAAGGAGCGCGTGATCGCGGATCTTTCGCGCGTTCTCCGGGGAGAGACCACCGTGGAGGCGCTCATGGCGGAGCCGCGGGCGGGGAAGTACGTCCGGGACCGCATCCCCCGGTACCGGCCCACCCGCGTCGTCTTCGACAACTCGGTCTCCTCGCGTTTCACCGTCGTGGACATCTTCACCTACGACCGGATCGGCCTGCTCTACGACATCACCAGCACCTTGACGGCGCTGGGGATCGACATCGCGCTCTCCAAGATCTCCACGAAAGCGGACCAGGTCGCCGACGTCTTCTACATTGTCGATCGGGACGGGGGGAAGATCACGTCCCTCGAACGCCAGGAGGAGATCCGCCGGGCGCTCCTCGCCTCCATCGGGGCATAAAGGATGACCCCGTGAAGGTCGGGATTCTCTCCGATTCCCACGATCACCGGCCCGCCGCGGAAGGCGCGCTCCTCCTCTTTCGCGCGGAAGGGGTGGGGAGGATCATCCACCTCGGCGACGTCTGCTCGCCGGCCGTCCTCCAGGGGTACGATGATCCGGCGATCCCTTTGCTCGGGGTGTTCGGCAACAACGACGACCGCGACGGGCTGCAGGAGGCGACCGGCGGCGCCTTCCGGCAAGGGCCGTGCATCGAGACGGTGGAGGGGCGGACGATCCTGCTCGCGCACTCCTACGACCAACTGCAGGGGGAGCTGAACGGGCAGGGGCGGTTCGACCTCGTCCTCTTCGGCCACACCCACCGGCCGCTCACGATGCACGTGGGCAAGGCGCTGGTGTTGAACCCGGGGGAATCGTGCGGCCTCCTGAAGGGAAAGTACACGTGCGCGATCGTCGACCTGGCCACGATGGAGCCGCGGATCGTGGAGATCCCCCTCCCCCCGGAGGGCGAATGATGGACAACGACGCCCTCCTCGAGTCCTTCCTCCTCCACCTGAAAACGGAGCGGCGCCTTTCGGAGAACACGCTGTCGTCGTACGGCGCGGACATCCGCCGCTTCTCCTCCTTCCTCGCGGACCGGGGGCTCGACGCGAAGGCGTTTACGCGCCCCGACTTCCTCGAACACCTCACGGCGTTGCGGAACGAGGGGCTCTCGGCCCGTTCCACCGCCCGGCACGTCTCCACGATGCGCTCCTTCTTCCGGTTCCTCGTGCGCGAGGGGATCCTCGCCGCAAGCCCCGTCTCCGACGTCAAGGCGCCCCGGATCGGCCGCCCCCTGCCGAAATACCTCACCCTCACCCAGGTTTCGCTGCTGCTGGCCGCACCGGACGACCGATCGCCCGAGGGGGTCAGGGACCGGGCGATGCTCACGCTCATGTACGCCTCCGGGCTTCGCGCATCCGAGGTGGTGACCCTCCGGCTCGAGAACGTCGACGGGAACGCCGGGTTCCTGTACGTGCTGGGAAAAGGCGGCAAGGAGCGGGTGGTGCCGGTGGCGGACGCCGCCCTTGCGGCCCTTTCGGAGTACATTACCGGCGCGCGGCAGGGTTTCCTCGGCAAGCGGACGACCAGCGCCCTGTTCCTCTCCCGCCGCGGAACGGCGATCACCCGGCAGACCCTGTGGAACCGGATCCGCCGCTGGGCGCTGGCCGCCGGGATCGGGGAGCGGATCTCCCCCCACACGCTGCGCCACTCGTTCGCGAGCCACCTGCTGTCGGGAGGCGCCGACCTGCGCGCCGTCCAGGCGATGCTGGGCCATTCCGACATCGCGACCACGCAGATCTACACCCACGTCACCCCGGAACGGCTTCGGGACGTCCACCGCAAGCACCACCCCCGCGGCTAGTGCACCGTTTCGCAAATATCTTGGCATTCGAACGCCGCTGCATCCGCTCCGGCTTCGTTGCACTCCCTCGCCGTACTTACAAGTACGCCTCGGTCGTGCGCCTTGCCGGGCGCGGCGCATCGACGTTCTCGGTGCTTCAAGATATTTGCGAGACGGTACACTAGCGCCGCCATGGAGATCATAACGACCCATCTGAACGCCGACTTCGACACGATCGCGTCGATGCTGGCGGCGTGCAAGCTGTATCCCGGGGCCGTCTGCGTCCTGCCGGGGTCGCAGGAGGAGACGGTCAAGGGGTTCCTCGTCCAGTCCGCCTTCTACAACCTGCCGATGCGCAAGCCGCGGGAGATCGACCTCGACAAGGTGACCCGACTCATCCTGGTGGACATCCGCAGCCGCTCCCGCATCGGGATCTTCGCGGACCTGGTCGGACGCCCGGGCGTTTCGATCCACGTCTACGACCACCACCCCGACGAGGCCGCGGATGTGAAGGGCGACCTCGAGGTGATCCGGCGGGTCGGTTCCACCACCACGATCCTCGTCCAGATCCTGAAGGAGCGGGGGCTCCCGATCACGCCGGACGAGGCGACGATGATGATGCTCGGGATCTACGAGGACACGGGATCGCTCGCCTTCCCCTCGACCACGGTGGACGACTACCTCTCCGCGGCGCACCTGCTGTCGTGCGGCGCGAAGCTCTCCCAGGTCTCCGACATCCTTGCGCGGGACCTGACCTCCGGGCAGATCTCCCTGCTGTACGACCTGATCCAGGGGTCCCGCTCGTACACGATCCACGGCGTCGAGGTGGTGCTCGCCGAGGCGCGACGGGAGGAGTACGTGGGGGACTTGGCGCTCCTAGTGCACAAGCTGCGCGACATGGAGGCGGTGAACGTCCTTATCGTCATCTGCCAGATGGGGGACCGGGTGGTGCTGGTGGGGCGCAGCCGCAAGCCCGAGGTGGACGCGGCCGCGCTGATGCGGGAGTTCGGCGGGGGAGGGCACTCCTACGCCGCCTCGGCCACCGTGAAGGACGCGACGACGTTCCAGGTGCGGGAGCGGGTCCTCCGCGCGCTGGCCGAAAAGGTCATCCCCCGGCGCTCGGCGGCCGACGTGATGGCGTCCCCCGCGCGCACGGTGGACGCGGGGGAGACGATCCACGACGTCCACCGGACGCTCACCCGGTCCAACATCAACGCCGTGCCGGTGATGCGGGCCGGCGCGGTGGCGGGGATCATCACCCGGCAGGTGGTGGAGAAGGCCGTCTACCACGGGTTGGGCGAGGAACGGGCGAGCGAGTACATGAACGCCGACTTCGAGTCGGTGGCGCCGGACACCGAGATCGAACGGGTCCAGGAGATCATCATCGGGAAGAACCAGCGGCTGGTCCCCGTGCTGCGGGACAAGGAGATCCTGGGGGTCATCACCCGGACGGGGCTCCTGCGCTTCCTCTACGATGTGCGGGACATGGAGCATCCCGGGGCGGCGGAGGATGTCCCCGCGGAAGGGACGATGGCGCCTCGCAAGAATGTGGCGAACCTGATGCGGGAGCGGCTCCCCGATCGCGTGACGGAGCTGCTGCGGGCGGCGGGGGAGTGCGCGGCGTCGCTGGACATGAAGGCGTTCGTGGTGGGTGGGTTCGTCCGCGACCTCGTGATGCGGGGGGAGAACCTCGACGTGGACATCGTGGTCGAGGGGGACGGCATCCGTTTCGCCGAGGTGTTCGGTCAGGAACAGGGCGCCCGCGTCCGGCCGCATCACAAGTTCGGCACCGCGGTCCTGGTCTTCCCGGACGGCTTCAAGATCGACGTGGCGACCGCGCGGGTGGAGTATTATCTCGAGCCGGCGGCGCTTCCCACGGTGGAGTACAGCTCCCTCAAGCAGGACATGTATCGACGGGATTTCGTCATCAACACGCTGGCGGTGCGGCTCTCCCCCGCGGGGTTCGGGGAGGTGATCGATTTCTTCGGTGCCCAGCGGGACATCAAGGAGAAGGCCATCCGGGTCCTCCACTCCCTGTCGTTCGTCGAGGATCCCACGCGGATCCTCCGGGCGATGCGTTTCGAGCGGCGGTTCGGCTTCACCGTCAGCCGGCACACGCTGAACCTCATCCGCAACGCGGTGCGGCTGGACCTGTTGAACCGGATTCCTAAACCGAGACTTTACACGGAGTTGGAGCTGATCCTTAAAGAAGAAGATCCGGTCGGGATCATCCGGCGGCTGTCCGAGCTGGGCCTTGGGTCTTCCATCCATCCGGCCTTGACGCTGGACAAGGCGCATCTCGCGCTCCTCGGGGAGACGCAGGAGGTGCTCGCCTGGTTCTCCCTCCTTTTCCTCGAGGAGAAGGTGGAGAAGTGGGTGGTGTCGTTCCTCGCGCTGCTGGACCCCCTCTCCCCGGACGAGGCGAAGAAGCTGGCGAAGGACCTCGGCGTACGGTCCCGGGTGCGCGAGTGGGTCCGGGCCTGCAAGGACGAAGGGGAGAGCGTGATCCTGCGGTTGATCTCCATGACTTCCGTGTCCCGGAAGGTGATCTACGACATCCTGTCGGCTTTCCCGAACGAGGTGATCCTGTACTTGATGGCACGCTCGAAACACCCCGATATAAAACGGTATATCTCCCTCTACTTCACCCAGTTGAAAAACGTCCGCCTCCAGTTGAAGGGGCAGGACCTCCTCGACCTCGGATATCGGCCCGGCCCGCGCTACAAGGAGATCTTCGACCTCCTCCTCGAGCACAAGCTCACCGGCGAGCTCCGCAGCAAGAAGGAGGAGATCGCCTTCCTCCTCGCTCATTCCCCCCCCACCCCAGAACCGGGACGTTCCTAGAACTCCCCCAAACCCCAAAACTGGACCCCAGAACCGGGACGTCCCTAGAACTCCCACAGAACCGGGACAGACATATGGCTGCCCATAGGCTTATACCCAATATGTCTGTCCCACTTTTGATGGAGTTCTAGGGACGTCCCGGTTCTGGGGTCCTCTCCCGCGGTTTCGGTGGTAGAATAGCCGTTCCCCGAACGGAGAGGATAATCATTTGCCCGACATCCCGCAGTTCCTGCACAAGCTGTCCGTCTACGCGATCCCCGTGATCATCGCGATCACCTTCCACGAGGCGGCGCACGGCTGGGTCGCGTACAAGAAGGGGGATCCCACGGCGAAGATGCTGGGGCGGGTGACCCTCAACCCGTTTCCCCACATCGACCCGTTCGGCACGATCCTCCTCCCGGCGATCATGCTCCTGATGGGGACGGGGATGGTGTTCGGCTGGGCGAAGCCGGTCCCCGTCAACTTCCGGCTGCTGCGCGACCAGAAGCGCGACCCGATCTACGTCGCCGCCGCGGGGGTCGTGACGAACCTCGCCCTCGCCGCGCTCTCCGGCATCCTTTTCCGCGTCCTGATCGCGATCGACCCGGCCCTGCTGCTCGAGGCGATGACGCACGGCAACGCCCCCCTGGCGGACTCCCCGGCACGGGCCGTCCTGGTCCCCTTGAGCCTCATGTGCATGGTCTCTGTCCAGTTCAACGTTCTGCTGGCCGTCTTCAATATGATCCCGGTTCCTCCCCTGGACGGGGGCAGGATCGCCGTGGGGCTGCTGCCGACGCGCGCCTCGATGACGCTGGCGTCCGTGGAACGGTACGGGATACTGATCGTTCTTCTGCTTCTCATGTTCGGCCCGCTTGGTGTAATCTGGCGGTTCGTCGACTCCATCTCGACGTTCATCCTGGGCGGATAACCCATCACCGACGGAGGCAAGGCGTTGCGCAAACGGGTCTTGAGCGGCATGCGGCCGAGCGGAAAGCTGCACCTGGGGCACTACCTCGGAGTGCTGGTCAACTGGAAGAAACTCCAGGAGGATCACGACTGCTTCTTCTTCGTCGCCGACTGGCACGCCTTGACCACGGAGTACGACCGCACCGCCGTCATCCGCGAAAGCATCGACGACATGGTCATCGACTGGCTGGCCTCCGGGATCGACCCTTCGATGGCGACCCTCTTCATCCAGAGCCACGTCCCCGAGCACGCCGAGCTGCACCTGCTCCTCTCCATGATCACGCCGCTGCCGTGGCTGGAGCGGAACCCGACCTACAAGGAGCAGCTCCGGGAGCAGACCTCCCGCGACCTCCAGACGTACGGCTTCCTCGGCTATCCGGTCCTCCAGGCGGCCGACATCCTGATGTACGACGCCGCGCTCGTCCCCGTCGGCATCGACCAGGTGCCGCACCTCGAGCTCACCCGGGAGATCGCCCGGCGCTTCAACTTCCTGTACAAGGAGACGTTCACCATCCCCGAGGCGTACCTGACCGAAACCTCGAAGCTGATGGGGACCGACAACCGGAAGATGAGCAAGAGCTACGGCAACGCGATCCTCCTCTCCGACTCGGCGGAAGAGGTGTGGACCAAGGTGAAGCCGATGGTCACCGACCCGGCGCGCCAGCGTCGCACCGACCGCGGCAATCCGGAGATCTGCAACGTCTTCTCCTATCACAAGATCTTCTCCGAAGAGTCGACGATCGCGAAGGTGGACACGGGTTGCCGCACCGCCGGGATCGGCTGCATCGAGTGCAAGAAGTGGATGTTCGAGGGGATGGAGAAGGTCCTCGCCCCTGTCCGCGAACGACGTCTGCGGATCGTGGAAAGCGGCGTTTCCGTACGGGACATCCTGGCCGACGGAACGCGCCGGGCCCGGGAGGTGGCGGGCGCCAAGATGGCGGAGGTTCGCGAAGCTGTCCGGATCTGACGACAAGCCGGATCTCGCCCCGCACCCAGGCAACGGCTCCGCGGGTTCCACGGGGGGAGTCCCCCTGCGCCTCGACGTCTTCGAGGGGCCGCTCGACATCCTGCTCCACCTGGTGCGCGAGCAGAAGCTCGACATCAACGACATCCCCATCGCGAAGATCACCGAGCAGTACCTCGCCTACCTGGACGTGATGAAGGCGCTGAACCTCGACGTGGCGGGCGAGTTCCTGGTGATGGCCGCCACTCTCCTCCACATCAAGTCGAAGTCGCTGCTGCCGCGACACGAGGAAGACGAAGAGGAAGAGGATCCCGAGGTCATGCGGCAAGAGCTGTCCCGGCGCCTGATCGAATACGAGCGGTTCAAGGAGGCGGCGGCGCGCCTGGGCGACCGGCCGGTGCTGGGGCGGGACGTCTTCGTGCGCGACTTCCTCGGGGAGGAGATCCCCGGGGAGGAGTTCGTCATCACCGAGCTGTCGATGGCCGACCTGATCACGGCGTTCAAGGACGCGCTGTCGCGGATGCCCCCCGGTGTCGCGCAGGAGTTCTTTGCCGACCGGATCACCATCGCCGACGCCATCGCCTTCCTCCTGGACCGCCTCAATGAGGAAGGCTCCATCCAGTTCGAGAGCCTCGTCGCGAATTGTCCGTCGAGGAACGAGATCGTATCCTTCTTTCTGGCCATCCTCGAGCTGGTCCGCCTCAAGACGATCCGCGTGTTCCAGGCGAATCCGTTGGGACTGATCAGCATCGTACCCGCCGTCCGGGAGAGCGAACATGGAAGAGACACGGAACCCGAATCCGCCGACGGCGAATGAGCCGCCGGCGCCCGCCGAGCCGATCGGCGTCGACGAACTCCTTTCACCCGGCCTCGAAGCGGGACGGGAGCCGCCGGGGCCCGAAGCGGACCTTCCGCGCGCCGCCTCGATCCTGGAGAGCCTGCTCCTCGTCTCGACCGAGCCGGTCGCCGTCGACAAGGCGCGGCAACTGCTGGGCGGCCTCTCCCGGTCCCAGGTGCGCGAGGTGCACGCCATCCTCCAGTCGAAGTACCCGGCGGAGACCTCGGGGATCCTCGTGGAAGAGGTGGCCAAGGGATTCCAGTTCCGCACCAATCCGGCGAACCAGGAGCATGTGCGCCGGCTCTTCGACGTGAAGCCGCCGCGCTTCTCCCGCGCCGCCCTGGAGACGCTGGCGATCGTCGCCTACAAGCAGCCGCTGACCCGCCAGGAGATCGAGCAGATCCGCGGCGTCGATTGCGCCGGGGCGCTGAAGACCTTGATGGACCGGCGCCTCGTGAAGGTGGCGGGAAAGAAAGACGTCCCGGGCAAGCCGTTCCTCTTCGGCACCACCCGGGAATTCATGGAGACGTTCAGCCTCGGCTCCCTCTCCGAGCTGCCGTCGATGCGGGAGATCGAGGACTTCCTCGCCGCCTCCACCGGAACGCCGGTCGAACCCGGCCGGCCGGGGATGCAGCTGCCGGCGATCCTCGACGGCGGGATCGAGCAGGGCGGGGGGGAGCTCGCCGAGAGTCTCTCGGAAACCGGTGCGCCGCGGCACGGCGCGGGCGCACCGGAGGAGAACATCCCCCCGGACGTCACCGAAGCCGACCTGGTGGACGCCGCCTCGAAGGAAGCGGGGGAGGGGAGCGACTCTCCCGATGGCGACTAAAGTGTCCCGATTCATAAATACGGCGGCATTCGAGCGCCGCTGCATCCGCTCCTGCTGCGTTGCGCTCCTTGCGGCGTACTTGCTCAGTACGCCTCAGTCGCGCGCCTTGCCGGCGCGGCGCATCGACGCTCTCGGTGCTTCGCCGTATTTATGAACCGGAACACTCAGCATCTGAACCGGTATCTCTCGCTGGCCGCCGGCGTCTCCCGCCGCGTCGCCGACGAGATGGTCCGCAACGGGCGCGTCACCCTGGACGGCCTTCCGGTCCTGGACCCCGGCACGCTGTGGGACCCGGCCATCCAGGAAGTGCGGCTCGACGGCCGCACGCTCGTCCCCATCCGGGATGAGAAGATCTACATCATGCTGTACAAGCCCGACAACGTGGTCACCACGATGAAGGACCGCGAGGGGCGCAAGACCGCGCCGTCCCTGATCGGCGAGCTTTCCTCCCGCGTCTTCCCCGTCGGACGCCTCGACTTCCACACCACGGGGCTTCTCCTGCTCACCAACGACGGCGAATTCGCCTACCGGCTCACGCACCCGCGCTTCGGCGTCGAGAAGACGTACGTCGCCAAGCTGCAAAGCGTCCCCCGCCCGGCGGAGCTGAACATCCTGCGGCGCGGAATCGCTCTGGAAGGGAAGATGACGACGCCCGCGCAGATCAGCTTCCTCGAGAAGAAGGCGGGCAAGGCGTGGGTGATGATGCGCATCGCGGAAGGACGGTACCACCAGGTGCGCAAGATGTTCGACGCCATCGGCCACCGGGTGACCAAGTTGCGGCGCGTCGCGATCGGCCCGCTGGAACTGTCCGGCGTCGAGCCGGGGGAGTGGCGCTACCTCACGCCGAAGGAAGTGCGGGAGATGAACGACTACATGGACCGCCGCGCCGTGGAAACGGCAGGGCAAGGCCCGCCGGCGGACGTTCCGCACCGCCCGAAGCGGTTCGAGACCCCCGCAGACCGTTCGAAGCGGAAGATCATCAAGCAGTCGATCAACGACGCGGCGCGTAAAAAGGAGATCGAGAAGGAGAAGGCTTTGCAGGCGGCCCGCGACGCCGAACGGAAGGGGCCGCGCCAGCCGAAGCCCGCATGGAAGCGGGGAGCGAAACACCCCGGGAAGAAATCACCCCCGCCCCCCCGGGGAACGTTCAGGAAGCGGTAGCCGTCCCCTCTGAGAAGGTTCACCCGTTCCCCGTCACCCGCAGGACGATCTTCCCGATATTGACGCTCGACTCCATCCGCTCGTGGGCGTGCGCCGCTTCCCGCCAGTCGAAGACCGAATCGACGATGGGAACCAGCCGGCCGTCCGCGAAGCGGGGGAGGGCGAAGTCTGCGAACTGCCGGGTGAGCCGGATCTTCCGCGCGGTGTCCATGTGGCGCAGGCCGGCACCGGTGATCTGCAGCCGCTTCGACATCAGCGTCCGCAGGCTGAACCGATCCACTTCGGCCCCGCCCATCGTCCCGATGACGACCATCCGCCCGTCGACGGCCAGGGCCTGCAGGTTCTGCTCGAAGTACGGCGCCCCCACGAAATCGAGGACGATGTTCACGCCTTCGCCCCCGGTCGTTTGCGCGACCCACGGGGCGAAGGCCCCCTCCTTGTAGTTCCATCCCGCCCGGGCCCCCAGCGCAAGGCACCGGTCGATCTTCTCCCGCGAACCCGCCGTGACGAGGGAGACCGCCCCCGCCTCGCGGACCAACTGGACCGCCGCCGTCCCCACGCCGCTTCCCCCCGCGTGGATCAGGACCGTTTCCCCGGGAGCCAGGCGCGCAACGTTGAACAGGTTCTGGTACGCCGTGAGGAACACCTCGGGGATCGCCGCCGCATCCTCGAACGGGAGGTTCTCCGGGATCCGCATCGCCAGCCCCGCCGGGACGCTCACCCTCTCCGCATACCCGCCCCCCGGGAGCAAGGCGCACACCCGGTCCCCGGCCCTCCACTCCTCCTTGCACGCGGTCCCGGCGCCGATCACCTCCCCGGCCATCTCGAGCCCCATGATGTCCGGTACGCCCTTGGGGGGAGGGTGCTTCCCGCGCCGCTGCAGCAGGTCGGCGCGGTTGAGCGCCGTCGCCTTGATCCGCACGAGCAGTTCGTCGTCCCCCATGACCGGGTCGGGATGCTCCCCCAGGTAGAGGACTTCCACGCCGCCCGTGCCGCGCATGAGCACCGCTTTCACCGTCACGCCTCCTTTCATCCCTATATCATCATATTATCCGGGGACAAGCCCGATTCGTCGATCGAACCGATGGACAGGACGTACCAAGGCGCTGGCCCGCCGGGGACGATAATGCCGCCGGCGCCGCCGAAGGGATGCAGATGTTCTTGATACCGAAAAGGAGCGAACTGCCCGAGCTGCGGGATTTCCCGTCCGGCGCCTGCGCCCGCGGTGAACTGGAAGGGAACCTCGACGACCTGGTCCTCGTGAACCGATACCTCGGCAACGGCCGCGCGGTGTTGAAACAGATCGCCGCCATGAACTCCGAAACCGCGGGCGATGGATTTACCGTGCTGGACGTGGCCACCGGGTCGGCGGACATCCCGATCGCCATCGCGAAGTGGGCGCGGCAGGCAAGGATCCGCGTCGGCATCACGGCGGTCGACATCGACCCGGCTATCATCGGCATCGCCAGGGAAAAGTGCGCGTCCTACCCGGAGGTCACCCTCGCCGCGGCGGACGGGTTCGCCTTGCCGTTCGGGAATCAACGTTTCGATTACGTTCTCTGCAGCAAGATGGCGCACCACTTCGCCGATGAACAGGTGGTGCGGATGATCAAGGAATTTGCACGGGTCGCGCGGCGCGGATATGTCATCGTCGACCTGCGGCGGAGCCGGGTCGCCTACTGCCTGGTCCGACTCCTCGCCAGGCTCTTTTCCCGGAACCGCCTGAGCCGGTACGACGGGCCGCTTTCGGTGCTGAAAGCGTACACACCCGGCGAGCTCGCCGCGCTTGCCACCAGGAGCGGAACGTCCATTTTCACGATGACCAGGGAACCGTTCTGGCTGCTCGTCCTGGCGGGGAGGGTGATCTGAAATTCCCGGTTTCTTTTCCCGGAACCTCATCTCCGGGTTCACGACTTGCCGTTGGCGGAGGCCTCCGCCTCCCTAAGTCCCTCCAAAAACCTTCCCCCGTCCTTCCGCGACCGGTTCCGGATGAACTTTCCGTAATGCTTGAAGATCATGTCCAAACTGGTGTGCCCCAGCATGCGCGCCACCCAGAGCGGATCCTCGCCGTGGCCGAGCATCAGCGACGCGAAGGTGTGTCGCGTCTGGTACATCGTGCGCCGACGCAGCCCGGCCGCAGCGATCGCGGGATACCAGACCCGTTTTCGAAGGTTGTTCACTTCGAGCGGCCTGCCGGATTTCCCCGGGAAAACGTACGTAGCCCCTGCCCGGGGCTCCTGTCGATGGTCCCACAGTGCCTCGAAGAGGGGATCGAGCATGTCGATGTCGCGGTAGGAAGACATCGTCTTGGGCGGTCCCTCGATTCCAAGGACGCGGCCTTCCCGAACGGTGATGCACCGCATCCCGAAATCCACGTTGGACCATTTGAGTGCGATCATCTCGTTGGGCCGCATCCCCGTCAGGAACGCGGTCCTGAAATATGCCCCGTAATGGGGATCGACGTGTCCCAGGAACAGCTTCATTTCCGGGAAGGAGAAGGGATCGATGAACGGCTTGATTTCCTTGAGCCGGCGGATGTTCTCGGAGGGGGATTCATCGATCTCTCCGCGCCGGTTGGCGTCGTTAAAAAGGCACTTCAGCGGAACCATGATGTTGTTCTTTCGCTTCGCGGAGATGGCCGGCAGGCTGCCGAGGAACTCCTCCACGTCGACCCTTGTCACCCGGCATAGCGGCTTGTTCCCGAAGTGGGGGAGGACGTATTTCTTCCAGATCGAACGGTAATCGCCATAGGTGGAACGGGCGAGGGTCGCCTTCTTTCTCTCCAGCCAGGCCGATGCGTAAATGGAAAAGGGGGTGGAGTCCCCCTCGCTGACCTCCAGGTGCTCCCGCCTGGCGATCCTGACCAGCAGGTCCTTGATGGAATTCGATTTCCCGCGTAGATGGATGCCCACTGTTGTCACCTTCCGTATATCGAACCGATTTCTTCCGGAAAAAGATCAGAATCCGATCCGCCGACGCGGTGTCTTCGGTGACTCCATCAAGCTCCGCGCCCTTTCTTTGAGGTCACAAATTGTGACCTCAAACCGGCTAACTCTTCTTCCGTCAGTTGGAACATGAAATCTTCGGGGAATCGGTCCATATTCCGCTCGTACCCGTAACAGATTTCAATAATTGTGCCCAATTCTAGAACCATGGTGTGCATGTTTAGGGTTGACGTATATGGACAGACGTATTACTGTTTTTATAACGTAATACGAAATAACAGAAAGGTTAGATTATCGTGGGAACCGTCAGGACGCTGTCGAAAGGGCAAATCGTCATCCCCGCAGGGCTCCGGAAGAAATTCCGCATCGAGCCGGGGACCGAAATGCAGATCATGGAGTACGGTGGCATCATCTATCTCATCCCCCCGGTGGATGATCCTGTGCGCGCGGCCTGCGGCGCTCTTCCCGCGAAACCCTCCCTCGGGGACCGGCTTCTCCTGGATCGGAAGAAGGATTTCCGTTGAGGGAGAAGGCCCCTCTCCTTTTCGACAGCCACGCTCTCCTGAAGTTGTTCCAGAAGGAGACGGGACACGAGAAGGTCGCCCGCATGCTCGTGCAGGCAAAGCGGTTGGGTACGCCGAAATACATAAGTGTGATCAACCTTGGCGAAATCATCTACGCGACGAAGCGCGCCTTCGGGGACCAGAAGAAGATCGAGGTCCTCGCGCACGTGGAACGGCTTGGAATCCGCATCCTTCCGGTGCCGAACGACCTGGTCTTTCGGGCGGCAGAGTACAAGGCCTCTTTCAGCATGTCGTTTGCGGGCTGTTTTGCTCTGGCATCCGCCGTGGAACACAGGGCGGTCCTGGTTACCGGCGATCCCGAGTTCCGGGCGGCCGAGCACCTCGTTACGATCGCGTGGGTGTAGGCTCATTGACCGTGGTTGACACGGTGGCGGGCGAAGGGTATATTTAATAATTCGAGACGCGGGGTGGAGCAGTCCGGTAGCTCGTCGGGCTCATAACCCGAAGGTCCCAGGTTCAAATCCTGGCCCCGCTACCAAAAAATATAAGGGAATCGCAGAGATGCGGTTCCCTTCTTTTTTGTCCCGGATCGGCGAGTGCGTTCTTATCACAGGACCTTATCACACGCTCCGGGTGGCGAGGGGCTGGCCCCCGGGCGGAGCCGCCAGTCGTTAACGGCTTCGGCGAGGGTGGCCGCGCCGTTAAACGGATTGTTTTCTGGCGGTACTATTCGGGCACTGCCAGAAGGAATTTTCCCCGCCAGTTGGGCCCTCGTTCCATTCGCCAGTCCCCCCGCCTGCTTCTACGCCACGATCATTTCCCCGAGGCGGCGTTCGGCGCGTCAGGATGTTCCGGGTGTTCATCGTCGCCGGAGTCTCTGCCGGTAGCATCCTCGCCCCCGATTTTTCCTAAACCTTTGGCCGGGTGTTCGAGTCACCCCGGGGGCGCCAGCAATAAAAACGGATTACGGTTGAAACCGTAACCCTTATTTTTTTCCATCAGAGCACTCATAACAACACTCATAACACCTACCCCCCTGCATCTTCGCTTTCGTCGCGTCCTTGGGGCATCCCCGCTCGAAAATCAACTTTGGACGTGGTGAGGCAGCTCTACATCGAAAGAAAGAGAGTGGATAGACGGGGAGGGCATGGTTCGCCCTCCCCGATGAGGACTTACTTCTTCTTACGGATGCGAATCATAAAAGCCTTCAAGCCGTACTGCCATGCGTACAGTCGTTTTCCATTCTTGAGGGTGATGAACGGACGAAAGATGACGACACCCTCCTTGACGGGGACAGCGGTAGCGACAGCCATAAATGGCCTCCTGTGGCCCAGGCGATTGGGAGGGGGGGTTTACAGGGAGGGGTAAGCCGTGCTTAGATACTACTAAGGCGCGGCTTGTGCCCCCCGGTAGCCCAATCGCCGGGGCGGTAGGTGGTTAACGCCCATTCCCCTTTCGGGGAAACCGCGCTGGGAGAGCTAGGCAGATCCTCGCGAAAGGTCTGCTGCCTAGCTCTTTTTATATTTGTCTTTGCGGGCCACCCAGCCGGCCCTTGTCCGTAACATTTTCGCCTCCTTCTTTCACCCCCCCTGTTTAGGGGTCGGTTTGTGGCTCGGCATCAGGTACCACTTCCTCTGGCGTGATTACTGGTCTTGACCCCTTCTTTGTGGCCTCGGCCTTTTTCCGTTGTGCCTCGGGATACCATTCGAGTAATCCAAATGTACCGTTAGGCAGTCTATGGAAAACGGCGGTATTTTTTGCCAGCGAAACAGCCACCACCCGATTTCGGTCACCTTCCTTCCATGTGAAATCGAATCCTCCCTGCTCGAGCCCCTTCGTAATCTCCTCGGAGGTGCAGGCTCGTTTTCGCATATTCAGGAACTCCTGCGCCACGCTGGCAAAAGGCTTTCCGTAGTACTGATCGGGGCGAAGTGTGCGTGCCCCCGCAGCTTCGGACCCCACATCTTTGTAGGGCGTTTCCTCGCCCATGCTTTCATACAGAACGTTGATAGCCTCCTTCTTCTTCGTTGCTTGACGGAGCAGATCCTCTAACTCTGCCGTCAGTTGCTCCACGGCTGCCCTGTAAACGTCCTGGCCCATACGCTCACCCCCTTCCAAGATAGGTTATGCCAATACGCGGCATTTCCAAATAATTATATACGCAAAGCGCAAAGGCGCAAAGATATATTTTCATATCCTTGCTGTATTTATTAGAACGACACATAACCTGTTGATATATAAAGGTATGGTATGGTTTATTAACGTTTATATACCCTGCGTATCGGCATTGCATCTTGGAAATATGCTTCATGACGGTCCATTCTATTGCATATGGTGAAGCTTGGCAACCCTGAACGGAGGAGAAATCTTGAGGGGGAGTAGCTTCCTGATGGGCAGACATCAGGAAGCACCATGTCATGCCTTGCAGCGCCACCACAGCCAAAACGTTCTCGGCTTCCGTCCGTTTCGCTCCTGCTTCGCCGGTGGACGTGTGGTTAGCCCCGCGATCGAGGTGTTTACCGGCTCCTCAAAATGTACTTCAAGGGCATGCCCTCCGATTGAGGTTCAGTCATCGTATCATTTGCCGTGCTGTTTCCCACAGGATGAACCAGAAAGGGAGGCGGCCTTTCGACCCGCCCCCCCCTCCGAGGTATAGATTGATGAGAAGGCGGTTTCACTCCGAACTGGCCTATCCGTTCAGACTTTGAGGAACCTCCGTTGCAAGAGGGAGGGCCCAGTCTACTACAAGGTCAATGGACGGTCCGTACGGTACAAGGAGGTAGACGTAAAGGCGTGGGTGGAAGCATTTAAAATACTACCTCGATGAACAGGGAGCATCGTGTGGCTAGTCTGGAAATTTTACAGAGAACTTCTCCATGTCGAGCGAGAAATCATCGATGGAACCTTTCGTGTAGTGCAGGTTCAGAACCTTCACCGAAAACTCTCTGAAGTGGTTGATCGCCAGGCATGGGATGAGGGAGTAGAAAACGTCTGCGGGAAGACGTACGGTCCCGCGAAGTTTCCCTTTCTCGCCCTTTTCCGTCCACGCATGCCCCACGGCCTCTAAATCTTCGCGCCATTCGTCTCGGGGAACGTGGGTTGGGACCAAATTGAGTTCTATCGTCTTAAACTTTCGGCGATTGGGCTTGCGATTCGTATCGTGGCTGACGACTGTCCCCGTGACTACGAGGTGATCCATTTCCCTGTATGGCTTGTCGGTTTCTAATCCAGGGATCTCCCAACGTTTGATCCCGAAACTGTAATCCCGTCGCCAACTATCTACTGAGCAGTAGAAACTGTCATAGGTCTCTTCTTTGTTCGTCTTTTTTCTCCTGGACATACCTGCTGAGCTTATCACCCAATCGAACGAATTATTGAGTCTAAGGGCGGGCTGGCAGTCAAAGAAGGAAAAATAGGTGCCAAGTACGGCACCCGGTTCGACCGAACTGATTAACAGCGGCCACGAAAATCTTCCATTCCCATTTAGGGGTAAACATTGAGGACTGACGGGTAACTATCCAGAAGGTCTCAGATTTATATACTGTAAAAATGGTCGATTTGTTTTTTATCCACGACTGCAACTGTCGCTACCCGGTCCAATAATTATTTCGACCATTGAGGTCAATTGACCCATCAGCAGATCCCGAATATGATGACACGTTTCGCTCTTTTCCCTGTCGTCCAGCGTCTGGCCCAAAGGAGTCCCGTGGCGGTCATGATTTCGCTGAAAAGCCGGAGGTGATGGTTGGACGCTTTCGCATTCCGGAATCGCCTGATCGAGGAGTATGGAACTTACGTAAAAAGCTTCATTAACATCCAGGACGAACGCATTGCCGCGTATGTCGACGATTGCTTGGGGCGAGGTGTCCTCTGGCCCGAGCCGTTGATCCAGCTCAATCCCTCCTTCGAGCTGGGGCGGACGATCGACGAACTCGTCGAAGCGAAAGTTCTCCACCAGGCCTGCGGAACGATATTTCGTAAAGGGAAAGGGAGCACCAGCGCAGGGTTTCTTGGGACGTCGCTCCGTCTCCACAAGCACCAGGAAGAAGCAATCCTTCATGCGAGGGACGGTAGCAACTACGTCCTGACCACCGGGACCGGCTCCGGGAAAAGTCTCTCCTACATCATTCCCATCGTCGACTCGATCTTGAAGTCTGGGCCGGGCCGAGGCATCAAGGCCATCGTCATCTACCCGATGAACGCGTTGGCCAACTCCCAGTTCAAGGAGCTCGAGAAGTTCCTCTGCGAGGGGTTTCCCGATCGTAAGGGCCCTGTCACCTTCGCAAAATACACTGGGCAGGAGAGCGAAGAGGAGAGGGAAGCGATCCTCCAGGCCCCCCCGGACATCCTCCTGACGAACTATGTCATGCTCGAGTTGATCCTGACTCGGGTCTTTGAGCGTCCTTTGGTCGAGAACGCGCGGGGGATTCGATTCCTCGTCCTCGACGAACTTCATACCTATCGCGGACGGCAAGGGGCGGACGTTTCGATGCTGGTCCGCCGGCTCCGTGAGGTCACCGGATCGGCCTCCCTCCAATGCGTCGGGACTTCAGCGACGATGGCGACCGGTGGTTCTTTGGAGGATCAGCGACAGGAAGTCGCGCGGGTTGCGACGGTGCTCTTTGGAGCCGAGGTTGCTCCGGGTAACGTCGTCGGCGAGACACTCCGACGGATCTCGCGGAAGTTCGACCCTGCAGACCCGGCGCTGGTTGACCGGTTGCGGAATCGGGTCGCGGATTCCTCTCTCCGGTCATCGAGCCGTTTCGCGGAGTTCGTCGGGGACCCCTTATCGGTCTGGATCGAAAGCGCCTTAGGCTTGAAGGAGGAGGCGTCCAGTGGGCGCTTGATTCGGCGAGACCCCAGGGCATTGTCGTCCGAGAACGGGGCATCGAAAGAACTGTCGGTCTTGACCGGATTGTCGGTGGACCGGTGCGATGAGGCGATCCGCGAGAACCTGCTCGCCGGATTCAAGTGTGAACGACATCCGGAAACGGGCTTTCCCCCGTTTGCGTTCCGCCTCCATCAGTTCATCGGCAAGGGGGAGACGGTCCACGCGACACTCGAGTCGCCCTCCGGTCGGCACATCACCGTCCAGCCCCAGAAAACGGCCCCCGGGCCGGGAGGCCGCGTCCTTATCCCGCTCGGTTTCTGTCGGGAATGTGGGCAGGAGTATTGGTCGGTCGAGTGTTATCAGAACCCGGATGGGAAGACCGTCTATCTGCCGCGAGATCCCCACAATTCGGCGGTGGAAGAAGACCGGAACGCGGGCTTTCTCTATCTCAGCGAAGATAACCCGTGGCCTCTCGACGACGAGGCGGTTATCGCCCGCCTGCCGGGTGATTGGTTGGAGGAGGGACCGGGCGGGACGAGTCGCGTTCGTCGTGCCAGGCGCGAGAATATTCCTCGGCTTGTCCGGATCGACGGGGATGGCATCGAGTCGGGAGAAGGAGTCGCCTTCCATTACATCGAGGCCCCCCTCCGGTTCTGCCTCCATTGCGGCGTCTCCTACAGTTTCTCCTCGCGGAAGGATTTCGGCCGGCTCGCAACGTTGAGTTCCGAGGGGCGAAGCACGGCGACGACGATCCTAAGCGGAACGGCGATCCGCGAGTTAAAGAACGAAGAGACGTTGCTGCCGGAAGCCCGAAAACTCCTGAGTTTCACCGACAATCGACAGGATGCCGCCCTTCAGGCCGGGCACTTCAACGACTTCGTCGAGATCGGTGGTCTCCGCGCCGCATTGGCGGCGGCGGTCCAGTCGGCGGGACCGGATGGGCTTTCCCACGAAAAGATTGTCCCGGCCGTCTTCGCCGCCCTCAATCTTCCCTTCGGCGCCTACGCTTCCGATCCGTCGATCGACGAACGGTTCGGTCCGGGGAAGCAGGTCAAGCTCGCACTCCAGAAGGTCCTCGGGTACCGCCTTTACCGGGACCTGAAACGTGGATGGCGGTTGACGTCGCCGAACCTCGAGCAGTGCGGTCTCCTGGAGATCCGATACGACTCGCTGGAAGAGGTCTGTGCGGCGGACGATCTGTGGAACGGGCTCCACGAGGTCCTCGTATCGGCCCGGGCGGAGGAACGTTTCGAAGCATGCCGTGTCATGCTCGATCATGTTCGTCGCGAACTGGCGATCGACATTCCGTCCCTCGACAAGGAGACGCAGGAGGAGATCCGGAGGGAGAGCGGACAACGGCTTGCCGCTCCCTGGGCGCTCGACGAGAAAGAGATGCTTGAGTTCGCCGGATACCTCTTTCCCCGGTCGAAACAGCAGAACGACAAGCAAGGGAACGTTTTTCTGTCGGCTCAAAGCGGATATGCGCGGTTCCTGAAAAGGGTCTTTGGTCGCCCCGATCTGAACCGGGAAGCGTTGGGGGAGATCATCCGGCAGATACTCCGAGTCCTCGCTGGACCTGCGGGGCTCGTGGCGGAGGTCCTTCCGCCGACAGAGCCGGGGGATGTCCCCGGGTATCGACTAAAAGCGTCGGCGCTTCTGTGGTGCCCGGGCGACGGGACGACACCGTTGTCCGATCCCGTCCGAGTCCCGAATCAGTCCTCGGCCGGTCAGCGCACGAATCCCTATTTCGTCCGGTTCTACCGGGAGACCGCTCGCGGGCTTGTGGGCCTTGAAGCCCGGGAACATACCGCACAGGTAAGCTACGAGGAACGGATCCAGCGGGAGAACGATTTCCGCACGGCGGCCCTCCCCATCCTGTACTGCTCTCCGACGATGGAACTCGGGATCGACATCGCCGAACTCAACGTCGTCAACATGCGGAACGTTCCGCCAACCCCCGCGAACTATGCCCAACGGAGCGGGCGAGCGGGACGGAGCGGGCAGCCGGCGGTCGTCTTCACCTATTGCACGGCCGGGTCTCCTCACGATCAGTACTTCTTCCGTCGTCCCGAGAAGATGGTGGCGGGGGCCGTCTCTCCTCCTCGAATCGACCTGGCGAACGAGGACCTTATTCGCGCCCATGTCCATGCGATCTGGCTCGCGGAAGCCCGCCTCGATCTCGGGAAATCCCTCCAGCATCTTCTCGACCTGAACAACGTCGAGACTCTTCCGTTCAAGGATTCTGTTCAGGCGGCCCTCTCGGACGAGAACGCCCGACGCCGTACCTTTGAACGAGCTCGGCATCTCCTTGCATCGGTCGAGGGAGAGTTGCAGGCGTCGGACTGGTACACATCTGATTGGTTGGAAGGGGTAGTTCATCAGATTCATAGAGAGTTCGAAAGCGCTTGCTCCCGCTGGAAGGATCTCTATCGGGCCGCATACAAACAGGTCGAGACGCAGAACGCGATTCTTCTCGACCCGAATCGGGGTTCTTCCCGTGAAGAGGCCCGTCGATTGCGGCGGGAAGCTGAGTCGCAGCTCGATCTTCTACGCGAGGCCCATCGCGCTGAGCAGTCGGACTTCTACAGCTACCGGTATTTTGCCAGCGAAGGGTTTCTTCCCGGCTACAACTTTCCCCGGTTGCCGCTGTCGGCGTTCATCCCCGGTCGGAAGGTCGGGGGGAAGATTCGCGACGAATACCTGTCGAGGCCGCGGTTCCTTGCGATCACCGAGTTCGGTCCTCGTGCGTTCGTTTATCACGAAGGGTCGAAATACATCATCCACCGGGTCATCCTCCCCGTCGGTGAGAACAATCTCGCGACGCGGCGGGCGAAACGTTGCGAGACGTGCGGTTACCTCCATCCGCTCGACGGAGGGGCGCTGAAGGATCGGTGCGACCTATGCGGTGCGGAACTCGGCGGGGCGATGGAGAACCTCTTCCATCTCCAGAATGTCGTGACGCAACGGCGGGAACGGATCAACTCCGACGAGGAAGAGAGGCGCCGTCTCGGGTTCGAGGTGATGACCGCAGTCCGATTTACGGAACACGGTTCCCGCCCCTCCCACCGCATCGCGACGATCGAAGGGTCCGACGGTCCGATCGCGTCGTTGACGTACGGGCCGGCGGCGTTGCTCTGGCGGATCAACCTCGGGTGGCTCCGCCGGAGTAATCCGGACCGCCTCGGGTTCCTTCTCGACGTCGAGCGGGGGTATTGGGCGCGAAGCGATAAGGAAGAGGATCCCGGCGATCCGGACCCGATGTCGCCCCGCACGGAGAGGGTGATTCCGTTTGTGCAGGACCATCGGAATGTTCTGATCTTTACCCCGTCGTCTCCGATCGGCGATTCGGCGATGGCTTCGCTCGAATCCGCGATCAAGAACGCGATCCAGATCCGGTATCAGCTCGAAGACAGCGAGTTGAGCACGGAGGCGCTTCCAGGCCGGGATGACCGCCGTTCGCTCCTCTTCTACGAATCCTCGGAAGGCGGTGCGGGCGTCCTTCGCCGTTTGATCGACGATCCGGCAGCGGTCGCCGAGGTCGCACGCGAGGCGCTTCGCCTTTGTCATGTCGATCCGGAGACCGCGGAGACCCGCCCCAACGCCTGCGAATCGGCGTGTTACGACTGCCTGATGAGTTACTCGAATCAGCGGGACCACTATCTGCTCGACCGTAATTCGATCCGGGAGTTCCTCGGTGCGTTAATTGAAGGGACCGTGGCCGCATCGCCGGTTCCAAGTCCGCGCGAACAGCATCTGGCGTATCTCGTAAGTCGTTGCGAGTCGTCTCTTGAGCGAAAATGGATTGCTTGGCTCAACCAGCGGAATCTCCGCCTTCCGACCCACGCGCAGAAACGGATCCAGGAGTGCCAGACTCGACCGGATTTCCTCTATGTGGAAGGGGGGAATGCTGTAGCGATTTACGTCGACGGCCCACCCCACGATTTCCCGGACCGGCAGGAGCGAGACGTTACTATCACCGACCGGATGGAAGACGCCGGCTATCTGGTGATTCGGTTCCACCATGAGGCGGATTGGGAGGAGGTTGTCCGTCGGTTTCCGTCGATCTTCGGAGGCCTCGCATGACGTTCTCCGTCGGGTCGCTCGTCTCCGCGCGGGGCCGGGAATGGGTTGTCCTGCCGGACGACGAATCGGGTCTTCTCCTGTTGCGCCCCCTCGGCGGGACCGAAGACGAAATCGCTGGGATCTGCACGACGCTTGAAGAGGTACGTTCGGCGGAGTTCGCTCTTCCTGACCCTGACCGAGTGGGCGACTTCCATTCGTCGAGACTCCTTCGGGACGCCATCCGACTCGGATTCCGGTCGAGCGCGGGGCCGTTCCGGTCGTTCGGTCGCATCGCGTTCGAGCCTCGGCCATACCAGCTCGTGCCACTCCTCGTCGCCCTTCGGATGGACACGATCCGACTGATGGTCGCCGACGACGTAGGGATCGGCAAGACGGTCGAAGCGATGCTGATCGCCCGGGAGTTGATCGACCGCGGCGAGATCCGTCGGATGACGGTCCTCTGCCCGCCTCACCTGGCGGGCCAGTGGCGCACGGAGCTCTCCACGAAGTTCAACCTCGACGCCACCCTCGTCCTCTCGGGGACGGTCGCCCGGCTCGAACGCGAACTGATGTTCGGTCGGTCGATCTTCGAGGAGCATCCCGTCACCATCGTCTCGACTGACTTCATCAAATCCGACCGGCGTCGCGCCGACTTCCTCCGCGCCTGCCCGGAATTTGTCATCGTCGACGAGGCGCACTCGTGTGCGTTCGGTTCGGAAGGAAGGGGAGGACGCCAGCAGCGGCACCGTCTGCTCATGGAGCTGTCCGAAGATACATCGCGACACATCGTCCTGGTGACGGCGACGCCGCACAGCGGGAAGGAAGACGAGTTCCGGTCTCTCCTGAAAATCCTCGACCGGTCGCTCGCCGAACTTCCCTCCGATCTCTCCGGCGACGAGAAGAAGCCCCATCGTCAGAAATTGGCCCGCTATTTTGTCCAGCGCCGCCGTGCCGACATCCGAAACTTCCTCAATGAAGACACGCCGTTCCCCGAGCGAGATGTACTACAGGAGGAGTATCGACTCTCACCGGAGTATAAGGCGCTCTTCGACGAGGCGCTCCAATATGCGAGCGAGATCGTTACTGGAGGAGACGGTGTCCGCCAGCGCGTGAAATGGTGGTCCGCGCTCGCCCTCCTTCGTTCCTTGGCGAGTTCTCCGGCCTCCGCGATGGCGACCTTGCTCAATCGTGCATCGGTCGCCGACACCGGTTCCATCGAAGAGGCCGACGCTATCGGCCGCTCCCAGGTCTTTGACACCGACGCAGAATCCACCGTCGACGAAGGGGACGCCTCCCCGGGAGTCGACATAGATGACGGAGAAGGCGATCTTCCGAACCGGCGCCGCCTGAAGAAGATGGCCGCGATGGCCGAAAAACTAAAAGGCATGAAGGACGAGAAACTGAAGAAGGCGGTCCAGTCGATCAAGAAGCTGGTCGCCGATGGGTACCGCCCGATCGTCTTCTGTCGCTTCATTCCGACCGCCGAATACGTCGCCGAACATCTGCGCAAGGAACTTGGACGCTCTGTCACCGTCGAGTCGGTGACCGGTCTCCTGCCGCCGTCCGACCGCGAGGAACGGATCGAGCGGTTGATCGAGTCGGAAAAGCGGGTCCTCGTCGCCACCGACTGCCTGAGCGAGGGGATCAACCTTCAGCACGGCTTCGACGCCGTCTTCCATTACGACCTCTGTTGGAACCCGACTCGGCATGAACAGAGGGAGGGGCGTGTCGACCGGTACGGCCAACCGTCGAAGAGGGTCCGCGTCCTGACGTACTTCGGCATCGACAACAAGGTCGACGGTCTCGTCCTCGACGTCATCCTGTCGAAACACCGGACGATTCGAAAGGCGCTTGGCGTTGCTGTGCCGGTACCTGCCGACAACAACGCGGTCGTTGAGGCATTGATGAATGGCCTCCTTCTCCGGGCCCGCGAGGTGCGGAACTCCGACCAGCTGTCGTTTGATTTTGCGGCCGACGAGAAGGCCCGGCTCCATGCTGATTGGGAGAGTGCTTCCGCCCGCGAGAAGCGGTCTCGAACGCTCTTCGCCCAGGAGACGCTCAAGCCGGAAGAGGTTGCCCCGGAACTGAAAGCCGCCCGCGCTGCCGTCGGATCGCACCTCGAAGTGCGCCGGTTCGTGACGGATGCCCTTCGCTCCTTGAAAGCGACCGTCTCGGGCGACGACACGGTGAAGATCGACCTCTCCGAGTCCCCCCGGGCTGTTCGAGAGACCGTCGGTGGAGAGAAAATTTCCGCCCGGTTCCAGCTCCCGGTCGGCGAAAAGGTCATTTGTCTCGACCGGACGCATCCGCTCGTCGAAGGGTTGGCGTCGTATGTGATGGACACCGCGCTTGACCCGGTGTTCGATCCAGCCGCTCCGCCTCCGGCTTCCCGATGCGGCGTGATTCGGACGCGCGCGGTAACGCGCCGGACGACCCTTCTCCTTCTCCGGCTTCGCTTCCACATCGTCCGGACCGTCGCCGGAGTCGACCGCCCGCTATTGGCGGAAGATTGCCTTCCCGTCGCTTTTGAAGGGCCGCCTGACGCTCCCGTCTGGCTTCCGGAGGAGCGCGTCGAAGAACTCCTCTCGGCGAGGCCCGACGCGAACATCGGTGTTGATCCGGCTCGGGAGTCGATTCGGAAAGTGGCGGACTCCGTCCCCTTGCTACTTCCCCACCTCGATGAGATCGCCCGCGAACACGGCGACCGCCTTCTCGCCGCCCACCGACGGGTGCGGGCCGCCTCCCGGCAGACCGGCGTCTCGTTCCGCGTCGAACCGCACCTTCCGGCCGACGTCATGGGACTTTTCGTCTGTCTTCCGGTTGCAGAGGTGGTGCCGTGAGGCACTCGAGCCCGTTCCTCTCCGTGCGGACCGAGGGCGCGCTCTTCCCGGCCGACATCCTCGCACAAATCGCGTCGAAAACGTTCGGAGGAGTTACCCCCGAGGCGTACCACCTCGACGGCGAGAACCTGAACGAGGCGATCAGTCGATCGTGGAACCGCCTCCTGGGGGTCTGGAAGTCGTTCCAGACTGCACGGGCCGCGTTGCCTCCCGGAGATTTCGGGACGACGCTTACCCGAGAGAAGTGGCTCTACAAACTCTTTCAGGAACTCGGATACGGGCGGCTTCAATCTACCCGCCCCTTTGAGATCGACGGGAAGTCGTACCCCGTCTCCCACCTCTGGCGGAACGTCCCGATCCACCTCGTCGGGTGTGGCGTCGACATCGACAAGACGCACGTTTCCCCGGGGATTATCCGGCATCAGCCGCACGGAATGGTGCAGGAATTCTTGAACCGGTCCGACGACCACCTGTTCGCCCTCCTGTCGAACGGTCTCCTCCTGCGCCTTCTACGCGATAACGCATCGCTTGTTCGCCGGGCGTTTGTTGAATTCGACCTCGAATCGATGATGGACGGGGAGTCGTTCCCCGACTTCTCCCTCCTGTGGCTCCTCTGCCATCAATCCAGGGTCGAAGCCGACCGGCCGGAGGAGTCTCCGCTGGAGCGGTGGGTTCAGGGGGCGCGGAAGGAAGGGGTGCAGGCGCTTGATCGTTTGCGCGAAGGCGTCGAGGGGGCGATCGTCGCCCTCGGAGTAGGATTCCTCGAGCACAGGGCGAACGATGACCTCAGGGATGCTTTGCGGGCCGGGCGGCTCGACCGGCAGGATTACTACCGGTCCGTCCTGCGTCTCGTCTACCGGCTCGTCTTCCTCTTTGTTGCCGAGGAGCGAGATCTGCTGTGCCCTGTCGAACGGGGAGGGGAGGGGGCGGCGCGCCGTCGCCAGTATCTGACCCGGTATCTCCCGCACTACTCCCTGACCCGCATCCGCGGACTCGCTGAGCGCCATCCCGGATCCCGTCACGACGACCTGTACCGGATGACGTCGTTCATCCTTGGGCGACTCGGTAACGCCGGTTCCGACGACCTCGGACTGTCGCCGCTCGGGTCCGGTCTCTTCGACCCAGAGATCTCTGATCCTCTGCCGAACAGCCGTCTCTCGAACCATGCCTTCCTCGACGCGATCCGGGCATTGACGATTCTTTCCGATGAGGGGCACGGACGCCGCCCGATCTCCTATCGAAACCTCGGGTCCGAGGAGTTGGGGAGCGTCTATGAGTTCCTCCTCGAACTTCATCCCGACCTGAACCTTGAAGCGATGACCTTTGCGCTCAAGTTGGCGGCGGGAAACGAGCGGAAGACGACCGGTAGTTACTACACGCCGACGTCCCTCATCGAGTCGCTCCTGAAGACGGCGCTCGACCCGAAGCTCGACGAGGCGGCGCGGCACGCCGATCCCGAGAAGGCGATCCTCGGGTTGAATTTGTGCGATCCGGCGTGCGGAAGCGGCCATTTTCTTGTTGCGGCGGCACACCGGATGGCGGGGCGGCTTGGTCAGATTCGATGCGGCGGCGAACCGTCCGAGTTGGTTTTTCGGCAGGCGCTCCGCGACGTGATCGGTCACTGTCTTTACGGTGTCGACATCAATCCGATGTCGGTCGAGCTGTGCAAAGTGTCGCTCTGGATGGAGTCGATGGAACCGGGGAAGCCGCTCTCCTTCCTCGATCACCGGATCGTGTGCGGGAACAGCCTTCTCGGGACGACGCCGGCCCTCATGGCCCAAGGGGTCCCAGACGAGGCGTTCCAACCGTTGGAAGGCGACGAGCGTGCACGTGTTAACTCCATGAGACGGCAGAACCGGGCGGAGAGGGCTGGCCAAGGGACGCTTCAGTTCGGGGGTGCGGTGTCCGCTACCACGTACCGCCTCGGGGAGGCCATTCGGGAGTTGGACAAGATTGACGACACTGGCATCAACGGGATCCGAGAAAAGGAGGAGAAGCATCATGCACTTCTCGAATCCGAAGACCTGACTCGGGCGAGGGAATCGGCGGGCGCCTGGTCCGCCGTCTTCGTCGCTCCCCGTACTGCGGAGGCGCCGCAGTGGACGCACGACACCTTTCGGCGAGTTTCGGAGGGAGGGCTCTCCGCTCTTCCGTCGGCGTACCGTGAGTCGTTTCGACGGTTATCAGAGGAGTATCGGTTTTTCTATTGGCATGTGGCCTTCCCGGATGTGTTCAGTATCCCTGAAACGGGGATAGTTGGTGTTGGTCCGCATGGCTGGACCGGAGGGTTTGATGTGGTGCTCGGTAACCCGCCGTGGGAACGGCTCAAGCTTCAGGAACAGGAATATTTTGCTGAGCGGCGCCCCGACATCGCGAACGCTCCGAATGCTGCGGCAAGGAGACGGATGATCCGCGATCTTGATATGGAAGACCCTGTGCTCTTCCACGAGTACAAGGACGCGCTTCGGAAGGCGGAAGGAGAAAGCCACATTGCCCGTAACGCAGGGATCTTCCCGTTATGCGGTCGAGGTGACGTAAACACCTACGCCTTATTCGCCGAACAGTTCTTGAACCTGATGTCTCCGGATGGACGTGCGGGCATCATTGTTCCTACCGGCATCGCCACAGATGACGGCACAAAAGGTTATATAGATGAAGTTGTCACAAGCCACCGTCTTGCTTCGTTCTATTCATTCGAAAATGAAGAGTTCATATTCCGGGATGTCCATCATTCATATCGTTTTTGTCTTATGACCCTTCTGGGAACAGCCACTCGGCAGGAAGCGGTGGATTTTCTGTTTTTTGCTAGAAAGGTGGAAAACCTCGAAGATGAACGTAGGCATTTCACGCTGTCGCCCGCTGAAGTTGCGGCACTGAACCCGAATACGAAGACATGCCCGATTTTCCGGTCGAAGATGGATGCCGAACTGGCGAGGAAAATTTACGCTCGCGTGCCGGTGCTGTTTGACGAGGCACGAGGGGCCGATGGCAATCCATGGGGGATTAATTTCCAGCGGATGTTCGATATGGCCAACGACAGCGGTCTTTTCCGGACGCATGCCCAAATGGCAGCCGACGGTGCCACGCTTGACGGGACGACATTCTGTTTACCGGACGGGAAATTGTTTCTGCCGCTATATGAAGCGAAGATGGTCCACCAGTTTGACCACCGGTGGGCGACGTACGAACAGAACGGCGAGGACTCCCGCGACGCGACCGATGCCGAGAAGGCAAATCCCGCCTATTCGGTTCTTCCGCGCTACTGGGTACCGAAGGAGGAGGTCGACAAGCGCCTTGCCGACAAGGGCTGGACGTACGGATGGTTGATGGGGTGGAGGGACGTTACTAGCGCCCATGTACTTCGGACGATGATCGCCACCGTGGTGCCGCGGTGCGGGGTGGGGCACAAGATGCCCCTTTTCATGCTTAATAAAAATATAGAATCGAAATGTAAGGCAGCACATCTTGCCAACTTGAATTCACTTGTTCTTGATTTCCTCGCTCGCCAGAAGGTTGGCGGAACATCGCTTACGTATTTCTATCTCAAACAATTTCCCGTTCTTCCTCCGTCCGACTACGACGAGGCCACCCTTGCCTTCATCACCTCCCGCATCCTCGAACTTGTCTACACGGCTGAGGATCTGCGCCCGTTCGCCGTCGACCTTGGTTACACGGGCAATCCATTCCCTTGGGATCCCAGCCGACGCGCTGTCCTGCGTGCCGAACTCGATGCGTACTACGCAAAGTTGTACGGCCTTACCCGCGACGAGCTTCGCTACATCCTCGATCCAACGGACGTCTACGGTGAAGACTATCCGAGCGAGACCTTTCGGGTCCTGAAGAACAACGAGATGCGGGAGTTCGGGGAGTATCGGACGCGGCGGCTCGTGCTGGAGGCGTGGGACAGGGTTTCCCAGGAGGAAAAGACCGATAGATGATCACGAAGACTTTTTTCGAAGAATCCAGCGAGTTGTCACAGGTAAAGTCCGCCCTTGTAGCGAAGTATTTCAAAGTGTGGGCAAGCGTTATTGTCAACACAATGAAAAAGTCCGCGAGTGGGCCGAAACAGATTGCCTACCTTGATCTGTTTGCCGGTCCAGGAAGGTACAAAGATGGAACGAAGTCAACGCCCATCAAAGTATTGGAGATTGCCATCGAGAACCCGGATCTGCGGGAGATGCTCATCTGTACTTTCAACGACAAGGACAAGGACAACACTCAAGACCTTAAGAAATCGATAGACGAGATCTCCGGCATAGAAACATTGAAGTACAAGCCGATGGTGCGCACCCGGGAGGTGGGCGAAGAGATCGTTAAAATGTTTGAGCAAATGCGCCACGTCCCGACTCTCTTTTTCGTGGATCCTTGGGGTTATAAGGGGTTGTCGCTCCGGCTCGTGAATTCGGTCCTCAAGGACTGGGGTTGCGACTGTGTGTTTTTCTTCAACTACAACCGAATCAATATGGGGCTGTCCAACGAGGCATTCGCGGAGCATATGGATGCTCTCTTTGGAAAGGAGAGGGCGGATGTTTTACGGGGAAAACTGGCGACGTTAAGCCCCGATGAGCGTGAACTGGTAATCGTCGAGGAACTTTGCCAAGCATTGAAAGAGATGGGAGGGAAATTTGTTCTTCCTTTCCGTTTCAAGAATGAGTCGGGCACCCGAACAAGTCACCATCTGATCTTCGTGAGCAAGCATTTCCGGGGCTACGAGATCATGAAAGACATTATGGCAAAAGAAAGCAGTAGCGAAAACCAGGGGGTGGCTTCATTCGAGTACAATATGGCGACACAACGCCAGCCTTTGCTCTACGGTTTCCTTCGTCCCTTAGACGATCTGGCAGACATGCTCCTTGTTGACTTTGCGGGGCAGGAGATCGTCATGAGAAAAATATATGAACGCCACAGCGCTGGCCGTCCCTACACGGCCAGAAACTACAAAGATGTCCTCATGAAATTGGAGGGGGACGAAATAATTGTGGCATCCGCTCATAAGAAGGGGTCATTTGGCGATAACGTACTTGTTCGGTTTCCAGACAAAGGGGCGTAGGAATGGCGAAATCTACTATTGAATGGACTGGATCAACCTGGAACCCTGTCACGGGCTGCACGAAAGTCAGCGCCGGCTGTCGAAATTGTTACGCCGAGAGAATGGCCAGACGCCTCCAGGCGATGGGGCAACCCAACTATAGCAACGGTTTTAAGGTAGCCGTTCACGAGCACGTCCTTCCGTTGCCTCTGCAATGGAGGAAACCTCAGACCGTGTTTGTCAACTCGATGAGCGACTTGCTCCACGAACATGTTCCGAAGGAGTTCATCCTGAAGATCTTCAATGTGATGAACCAAGCCGCATGGCATACCTTCCAAGTGCTCACGAAAAGATCCGAGAGGCTCCTCGACCTGGACATCACCCTGCCTTGGCGGAAGAACATCTGGATGGGCGTGACCGTGGAGGACAAGGACAACCTCTACCGGATCGCTCACCTTCGGAAGACCGGCGCCAGTACGAAGTTCCTGTCCTTCGAACCTCTTCTCGGACCTTTGGGGGAATTTGATCTGAGGGACATCGACTGGGTCATCGTCGGAGGGGAGTCAGGATATGGCGCTCGGCCAATGGATCCGTCGTGGGTTGTGAACATCCACGAGCAGTGCGTGAAAAGCAACGTCCCGTTCTTCTTCAAGCAATGGGGGGGCGTCAGGAAGAAGGAGGCCGGCCGGGAACTGGAAGGGCGGACGTGGGACGAGATGCCGCGGGTCCTTTCAGACACTATTGCGAGTTCCGCCACCGCCCGGGAGACGTCTCCAAGTTCCTTCCACCATTTACCTTCCGGGAAAAAATCTGAGCCTTGTCGGACCTGACAGGCAAACCATACCAGATCCGATTTGATCCGCCCCTGGCAGATCTGCGGTGCTGCCACCCATCAAGAAGTTGAGAAAGGTCCCGTCCACGTGTACTTGATTGCTCCACCTAAACGCGCTACATTTCACGACATAGTCAATATTCACTTCGATTGTTCGGCCCTTGATGGTTACCATCGGCTAACGGAGGTAGCACCACGGACAAGCCCAAAGCGGACAATCGCGATCTCCATTCAAGTCGTATCGCTTTTCATCTCAATCAATACCTTTGCTGGCGGCGGATGACGGAGCCACAACTCGCGGGTGCTGGAACACGGGTATTGGTTCCAACTCGCCAAGTTCGTGGCGTGCCAACGAAGGGAACCCACTGGACGTAGACTCAGCGTGACCAAAGGCTTCCTTTTCGGAATGGAAGAGGTCCCGATGCCAGGAAGTTATGCGCACATCACGTCAGTGAACGAAGCCTCGGAGAAGCGGCGCCTGAAAAAGATTTTCGGGTTTCCGCCCGAGGCAATCTACGCCGCAAATATGCATTCGAAATTCCTGGAACTCGGGTGCATTAGCCCGGATTACCCTTACTTGCACCTCTTCTCTGAGGACTCAAAGGCATGGGCAGATGAAATGCACTACACTCACACGTGCAAAGCCATCTCTGTGGGAGCCGAAACCGTCCGTACCCTTTCTGAAGGCCTTGCCAAGGAGAAGTGCTTGGCTTGGCTCATGGGTTACATCGCTCACGTCGTCGCCGATATGAGTGTGCATCCGGTGGTAGAACTCAAGGTTGGGCCTTATAAGGGCAACGAGACCGAACATCGACGGTGCGAGATGCACCAGGACGCGTTTATCTTTCGGCGGATTGGTACCACCATGCCACAAACTGCCTACCATATTCGGGCAACCATACTTCAATGTGGTGACCCGGATGCCCCCGACCAGCTTGACTCGGACGTGAAAAGACTCTGGACCGAGGTATTGGAAACCGTTCATCCTGTCTTGTTCGTTGAGGACCCTCCCGAAATCGATACTTGGCACAAGAAGTGTTACTCAATCCTCGGGAAGCTTTTGCCTACCACGAGTCGATTCGTCGGCTTTGCGCGCCATGTCTGTGACGGGCTTGGTTTCAAATATCCCACACCCAAGGAAATTGACATGGTGGAGTATATCGAGAACCTCAAGGTGCCATCCTCGGGAGGTGAGGACAGGCGTATGCACTACAACGAAATTTTCGATCTGGCGATCGAGCATATCCAGCAAGCGTGGCTAAACGTTACCCGTTTTGTGTACGGTCGAGAGGATCTCGTCGCAATCCGTGAAGACGAGTGGGATCTGGATACGGGGCGAAATAAGAGCGCGAAGGATCAACGGCTCGTATTTTGGAATTATGCGTAACATTCGGTTTGAAATAGCAATTGCGTTATGCATTTTGGTGGTCACACTTATGCCCGGTTGCGCCTCCTGCCCCCCTATTGATCCTCATCTCCAGACCATCTCTCACTTTAGCGATTACATGATTCCGCTTTCAAAGGCGGTTGAGGTTGTAGTGGACGAAATTCCGCTCGACTCGAAGGATGATGAAATCTTTGCTGAGGTATTGAAACGTAGCGGTGACCCCGAGTTGCTCAAGCCCTTCGACGGTTATGTGCTAATGGCAAAAATTGTCGAAGAATTTGGCTCCAGAACGGGCGTTATTCTCCTATGCTCGCCAGACGGCAAAGAAGGGATCATCGAGGACGTTACATGCACGACGAGGCCCGACACTTCTAGGCCTACGGGATCGCCCTGCGTATATATGCTGGACGTAAGAAAAATATGCGCGGCCCCGTAATCTACTCGCCTCGCTGGTCCATAGAGAAAGGGCTAGGAGAACCGGAGGTCTGAGAGGTGCGGTTGCGGCATGTCCAGATTGAGCGGTTTCGGGGCATCAAGCAGCTGGACTGGACTGTTGGGGGCGCGTTCGTGTGCCTTATCGGCCCGGGAGATTCAACCAAGACCACCATTCTTGATGCGATCGAGCTGGCGCTCTCACCTCGCTGGAATGTGCCATTCGACGACGCGGATTTCTATGAGTCCAAAACGGATGAGCCGCTTTCGATCATAGTCACCGTTGGAGATCTTCCAGACGAGCTGAAGAGCGATGCAAAGTACGGACTCTTAGCTCGGGGATGGAATTCGACTGACGGACTCCACGATGAACCGCAGGATGGTGACGAACTGGTCCTGTCCATTCGGCTCCAGGTCGACAGATCGCTTGAGCCATCGTGGACGGTATTTAATGATCGTGAATCCGCAGGCAGGCTAGTTGGAGCCAGAGATCGTGAGAGGCTCGGCTGTACGCGCTTGGGTGAATATCTGGATCGGCACTTTGCCTGGGGACGCGGGTCCATCCTGTCCCGGCTGACCGAGGAAGGAGATAGCTTGTCCGAGGTCCTGGCGGAGGCCAATCGGGCTGCGCGGTTGAAGTTGACCAGCCTCGGGCCGGAGGAGTTGCCGACGCTCCGCTTAGCGGCAGAAAAAGTGAAGACCGCAGGTGCGAAGCTCGGCGTCGGGCCAAGGGGTGATTACCGGCCCAATCTCGACGTCAAGGCAGTTACAGTCGGAGAAGGCGCATTGTCCCTTCACGACGGAGATGTCCCGGTCCGCAGGGCTGGTCTCGGCAGTCGCCGGCTTCTTGCCATGGCAATGCAGCGAGAGGTGGTTAAATCGCGGGGTCTCACGCTGATCGACGAGATCGAGCATGGCCTCGAACCCCATCGCATCCGGCTAGTGCTGCAGGTTCTCCGCGAGGCAACCGACTCCGGAGAAGCCGGGCATGTGCTTCTGACGACCCATGTGCCAGTTGTTGTTCAAGAGCTAAAGGTGGGGCAGCTTCGCGTAGTGCGTTCAAAGAACGGCATCACGCAAGTGATTGCCATCCCCGACGCGCTGCAGCGGATTGTCCTCAAGACCAGTGAAGCCTTCTTGGCACGCAAGATCCTTGTCTGTGAGGGAAAGACCGAGATTGGATTTTGCCGGAGCCTCGATCGGTATTGGGCGCAGACGGGGCTGTCTTTCGGCTTAGCAGGGGTTGCTCTGGCTGATGGCGAGGGAACGGACGCACCAACCGTCGCGGCGGCGTTTGTACAGTTGGGCTATGAAGTGGCGATGCTCGTGGATTCCGATGTGCCATTTCAACCTGATCGACAGGCGTTGGAGTCTGCTGGGGTGGTCGCGTTGATTTGGGAAGGCGGAGTGTCTTTGGAGCAACGTCTTGCTCTCGACCTCTCTTGGAGGGGGGTCGCGGCAGTTGTGGAGCTGGCGATGCAGCTGTGGGGCGAACAGAGTGTGCGTGATGCTGTAAGCAGTAGGCTTGGCGCTGGGCAACCTACGCTCCAAGGAAATCCCGCCGATTGGCCTCAGGGAGCACCCGAGTCCGAGCTGCGCACGGCCATCGGTCTTGCCGCGAAGAGAGCACGTGGCGGAGAAGGCTGGTTCAAGCGGGTGGCCCTTGCGGAAGAGCTAGCGGACGTCGTGCTTCGGCATCTTGATGCCCTTCGGGACACTGATCTCGGCCGCAAGATTGCGGCTTTGCGACAGTGGGCACATGGAAACGGGTGAAGCGGCCGCGGTGCTCGCCCGGGCCGATCGCGGAGCGATGCAATCGGCGGCCGGCTGCGGTAAGACGACGGTGCTCTCAACAGCCGTTGCCCGTCATGGTCGTGGTCGTGAGCTGGTACTCACGCATACGCACGCTGGCGTCGACGCGATCCGGGGTCGTTTGGCCCAGCTTGGGGCTCCCGCAAAAGGATTTGAGCTCGAGACCATCGCCGGCTGGGCGCTGCGGTTGGCATCATCGTTTCCGACCACGGCGCAATTGTCTAATTTGAGGCCACAGACCGACGACGATTACAGTTCTGTGTACCGGGGGGCTCTCTCTCTTGTTGGCCTGAAACCAATTAAAGAGATCCTCCAGGCTTCGTACTCTGGCGTGTATGTGGACGAGTACCAAGACTGCACAGTTGAACAGCACGCGCTTATTGTGGCGCTGTCCAGCATGCTTCCCTGCCGCATCGTTGGCGACCCACTTCAGGGAATCTTCGGGTTTCGGGGAACCCAAATCGATTGGGATCAACACGTTGCGAAAGTGTTCGACGAAGTCCCTGGGCCGACAATCGCTTGGCGCTGGCAACGTACGAATCCCGATTTGGGAGTCTGGTTGCAAGATGTTCGATCCCGATTGCTGGCGCGTGAACGCGTTAACCTCAGGGGCGCTCCTATTCGTTGGGTCAATACAAATACCGAGGCATCGAGGCGAGCCAATCAACTAACGGCATGCTTTGAGTCAGCCAAGAAGGATGGCGACAGTGTGGTTGCCATACATTGTTGGGCAAATCAGTGCCATGATACGGCCAGCAAGCTCAAGGGTGTTTTCACGTGTGTGGAACCCATCGATGTGGGCGATCTCTTCCAATTCGCTGAACGTATCGGTACCACAAGCGGCCTAGCTCGTGCGCTGGCGGTGCTCGACTTTGCCGGCAAATGCATGACATCCATCAGGACGGAGCTGGCCACGATCCGAAGAGCATTTTCTGAGAACCGTGTGCCAACAGTTAGAAAGCACAAAGCGCAGCTTGATGCATTACTTAATGTGGCGGAAGTCGGTGAGCCGAGCGCGATTCTCCCAGCGCTCGATGCGCTCGTCAATATGGACAGCGCCGTGATTTATCGGAGAGAACTTCTGCACGAGATGCAGCGATCTGTACGTGCTTATGGAGCTGGTGAAGCTCCGAGTTTGAGCGACGCCGCGTGGATTGTCCGCAACCGCACTCGGCGGACCGGCCGTCGCCCTGCCCGATGTGTCTTGGGTACTACTCTTCTCGTCAAAGGTCTCGAGTTTGACCACTGTGTCGTGCTCGACGCGGATAGGTACGACCCGAAGAACCTTTATGTCGCTCTTACCAGAGGTTCGAAGAGTCTGACGATTGTGTCAGGTAGCGGAAGTTTATGAACTTCACCGCAAATTCTCGGAAGTGGCTAATTGCATGGCGTGAATTGAGGGACGAGACTCCACCGTATACCGTTCACTCGACGAAGATACGTCTTCTGCACCCTCATTATGTCCCGGTCAGGTGTCTACAAAACCAGGGGAAGTCCATTGCTTATTGAGAACGGAATGATACCTCAGAAGCTAAGGGAGGTGATCCTGAGCAAGAAATGTTTTGTGTTCATTGGCTCAGGTCTATCGTCCGGGAGTTACCACTCCTGGCTCGATTTGGTCAACGCCATCTGTGAAAGGTGTGGGATAACGCGTCGTGTTACTCGAGATAGCCCGACAGATGAGCTTCTATATGCCGCACAGGATGCGAAGGTGTCTAACAAAGACGCCTACTACAGGTTTCTCGGTGAGCATTTTGGTCGATCAGTGGATAAAATCCCGGTTCTCTATGATTTAGTACTCTCTTTACCGTTTGCATGCTACCTAACATTTAATTATGATCCATTGCTTGCCCTCAAGGCTCGCTTGTCGAACTCGCAATGCGTTTTTCCGGTTAAAGCGTACCCCTCACTTGACCGTCGTCAGATGGTCCCCCGATCGATTCATTATTTGCATGGATTTATTGATGTGGGCACGACTCCTGTCGAGGGCACGATCGTGCTCGCTCGAGATGAGTTTGCTGAGGCGTATAGCGATAACAGCAACCTCATGAATCTGATCGTACCAACGCTGGAAAACGATCCTGTCTTGTTCATAGGATGTGGACTTCGAGAACCGTCAATGCCAAAAATATTTGCAATCTGTAAGGAACATCAACGGAAACGCCAGCAAATCATGGCGGAGTCGGGGACCCCACCGAGCAATCCGCCTGCACGATATATATTGCTACCAAGACCGGCAGTCACAAACGAGGTAGATGTATCCGATGTAGATCAAAGCCAAATTGAGATAGACAGGCAACAGGCTTACTACAGCAGTTTGGAAATTGAGCCGGTATGGTATGAGAATCGTGGAAACGACTACTCATCATTACGTAATGCATTGGATCAGATGGCAGGCCTGCCTGCTGTGGCGCCTGACCACGGCTGGCAAGGAGGAGTATATGCCCGCTGAAGTTCCTTTCTTCGACAAACTTGGGATGCTTCGGGATGCTCTCGATAAATATAACGGTGCTCCATCGGCAATTGGCGATGCGGGACTCCATCTTAGCGATCCCGATGTTCGCCGAGAGTTTTTCCGGACCCTTGAGAGGGCAGACTGGATTACACCGTTACGCGAAGCCGGCTACTTCGACAACCCACCCAAGCCCATCGCGACTCCATCCGCCGGTGTTCAACATCCAATCTGGCCAGAGTCTATGTATCTCGCCCGAATGGCTCCGCATGCGCCAGCTGAGGTGGCATCGATTTTCGCTGACATAGAAATTGATAACGTGTCGGTTATAGGCGACATGCTCGACGCCGCTATGGCGATGCCAGCTAATGTAGCGGCAACACTTGTCCCGGCGATCTCTCGAGTTGCACAGGAGGGGACGCTCTGGCTTCACTTTAAAGATGCCAGCGACCTCTGCGTTCGCCTCGTGGGCGGTGATGAGGTCCCTGCCGCGATGACCTTGGCTGAAACTCTCTTCGCACCGAAGTTTGAGGACGGGCAAGAGGAGCCCAGTCGGCGGGATGAGTACTGGTACAAAGATGGCCTCAAGAAGGTGGTCCCTGCTTTGGTTGGACGAGAACCGCGTGAATTCCTCATGAAGCTGTGTGAATGGCTGAAGGTATCTGTTGATGCCAAGAAACATGTCGACTTGGATTCCGGCTCGGACTACTCCTACCTTTGGCGGCCGGCGATTGAGGAACATGAACAGAATCGGGACTACGACTTCGCCGGCGCCATGGTCGGATTCGTCAGGCAGGGTCTAGAACAAGCGATACAAGATGGAAAACTGCTGCTTGAGGAAGCACTCGAAATCATAGCTCGTTATTCGTCCTTGGTTTTCAGACGCATCAGGATTCATCTAATCAACGAATTTGCGGAGCAGAATCCTGAACTGGCTCGGCGGATCATGATGGACCGGGACCTGTTCGACGATCACGGATACAAGCACGAGTATGCAATGCTTGTAGGGCGTCGGCTGAACCTGCTGACGGATGAAGAGCGGGATAGATGGTTCGGATGGGTCGATGCTGGTCCGGATATGTCGGATGTTAACGAATCAATCAGGGAGAGGCTTGGACGTGAAGCGACCGATGAGGAACGACGGAACCGGAAACAATACTGGCAGTTCGAGAAGTTGCACTGTGTGCGGAAGTACTTGGAGGGGCAACGACGAAAGATTTACGATGAGATGCTTGTCAAACACGGTGAACCGGAGCTGGCAGACCTAAACACCCACATCAGCTCGAGATGGGGGCACGACAGTCCCATGAACGTCGAAGATTTGACGAAGCTGACGTTTACACAGGCTGTGGAGAAAGTGTCCTTTTGGGTTCCCGGGGAGCGTCGGTTCGTGGAGCCCGACATAGAAGGGCTCGCTTCCACGTTCGAGCAGTATGTGGCGACTAATCCCGAGGCATTCTCAGTAAAGGCATGCGCACTTATCGGGTGCCCCGCGATCTATGTTCGAGGATTCCTTCACCAGATGGCCGAGGCAGTTAAGAGTAGTTGCGAGATTAATGTTTCTGCCGTGGTGGAGCTATGCCAGTGGGTACTAGAGCAGCCGATGAGGGAGCGTACGACTCCGACCCAGGGAGATGAGGGATTGGTTGACAAGGACTGGCAGTGGACGCGGGACGAGATCTCGCAATTCGTGAAGAACCTCTGCGAGGCGAAATCCAACGATGCTCCCAAGTATCCTTTGGAGGGACTACGCGAACGAATTTGGCAAGCGGTGGGTGCACTATGTCGTGATCGCGTCAATTCATATATCGTCCACGACGTCTCAGAAGACGATCCTCGAGCACACGATTATCTCACCTTGGGCATTAACTCACCTCGAGGTAAGGCAGTGGAGGCGGCCTTGGAATACGCACGCTGGATCGCAAATCACATCAAGAGGGTGGATGGGAAGCACGAGGTTATACCAGGCGGATTCGAAGCGATACCTGAGGTTCGGGAGATGCTGGAGTGGCAGATTGCCCCCGATAATCGGAGCTTCGAAGCCCTGGCTGTGATCGGATCACGTATCGGCTTGATCTATTGGATCGATAGGAGTTGGTTAGCCGCGAACGCGGGGCGATTGTTTCGTCTGGCGGGTATCGAGGACTCGCCTCCGATAACGCACGGTTGGGCAGCATGGAATGCCTTCTTGGTATGGGTAGGGCCGCATATCGAGTTCTACAGGCTATTCAAGGAGCAGTTTGCCTACGCCGTGGCACAGTCCGTACAAGTGAATCTCATCGGGCAATCTCACGAGCAACCGATGAATCACCTTGGCGAACACCTGATGATTCTCTACGGGCGTGGTCAACTTGGACTAGATGATGATGAAGGTCTGATAAAACGCTTCCTTACCGACTCGAATCCTGATATTCGCCGACATGCTATCGGATTCGTCGGTCGAAGCCTTGGAGGCGATGAGAAGATTCCAGAGAAAGTCGTGGGCCAATTTAAGACACTGTGGGACGCATACTGGGCGGGGGCGGGGAAACAGGACGCACAGCAGAAGCCCGATGCCTGGTTGTTTGGTACGTGGTTCTCATCTGGGAAGTTCCCGGAGCAGTGGGCGCTTGAGCAACTTGAGAATTATGTCAACGTCACAATAACACCCGAGCCTGACCATTCCATTGTGGAACAGCTTGCAAGGGTAGCTCAAGCTGACATCGTAAGAGCGGTTCGGATCCTTGATCGGATGGTCCGTGGTGATCGAGAGGGGTGGCGCATACACGGATGGCTCGAGTCAGCAAGGAAGATATTGGAGATGGCGATGAAGGCTGGTGGTGACGCTCGGACGCACGCCGCGCAGGTTATCAATTATCTTGGACGTCGTGGTCATACCGGATTCGGTGACCTGCTCAAACTGGGAGGTATGACAGACCCTCTGTAGGCAATTCAGCCACATTGTGAAAATGTGACCCATCGACTACACAGAGGTTGCGCGATGACATCCTGTAATCGATCCCTCTGTTCCGCAGGGTGTTCGATCTGCACATTTAGGCCGCGGTTCTGCTGGCTCCTTCACCGAATGAATGGAGCCAAGATGGATGGTCACCGTTTGCCCGTCTATCCTTTCCCTATAGGTATTCCGCGAAAGAGGGGATTTTTTAAATCTCGGATTGGGCTATCATTACTTCACGAATGAGTAGCGTGGAATTTAAAGAAAAGTTTATTGGATTCATGGACATCCTTGGCTGGAAGGGGTTTGTGAAGGCTGCCGAGGCTGGGACTGGCACGTCCTTGAAGGATTTATTAGAGATGCAAAAAGAACTTGGTACGCATGATGATGCAGATATATATAAAAAGAACGGTCTAATGATCTGCCCGCAAAGCACATTTATTCATAAGGACCTCGATTTCCAGTTAACGCAGGTTTCAGACAGCGTCATTCTATCTAGCGAGATATCCCCTGTAGGATTGATCAATATGGTTCACCATTGCTCGGGCGCAATTATCCGCCTATTAAAAAGAGGAATAATGTGCAGAGGATATATTACACGGGGGTTGATTTTTCACGACGATGCCCGAGTTATCGGATCTGGATACGAACAAGCATATGGGAAAGAAGCTCAAGTTACTGCGTTCAAACGTGGTGCGGACGAGAAGGGAACTCCATTCGTAGAGGTTGATTCGATTGTTTGTGACTTTGTAAGGGGCTGCGATGATCCGTGCGTGAAAATGATGTTCGCACGTTATGTCAAAAGCGATGGAATAGTTACAGCATTGTTCCCATTCCAGAGATTCGAACACTCTTTCATAATCGCGGGGCATGGACGGACATTTGATCCAGATGACGAAAAACGATCAGTTCAGGACATGCGCCAAATGATCGAAAACTTCAAAGACCGCATCACGACATTCGTCGATCGATCGAATCCGCGCGCAGTGAGCAAGTCTGAATATTATATCTCCGCATTGGACGCACAGTTGGAGGTATGCAATGAGACGGATGCGATGATCGATATGCTAAGTTCGCCCTTTCCCCCAAGACGAAAATAGTGAGGCAAAGGGTAGGATCCGCGGACGCTTCGGGGGGCAGGTCAATTCGGTATCCGGATTCCCCGACACACCGGACGGGGGGGCGCTCTTGTTTCGCCGGAGGACCTAATGGTGTGTGCGGATCATCGGCCATTCATGAAATGCTCGACCTATGGGATAAACCTGTCTGCCTTAGATTATTTGCGTACGCCAATACACGAACGATTTGCGTGGGAAGGAAGGTCGGATGAACTGTGAGGAACGAAGACATCCGAGCAACCCACCCGAAGGTACCCCTCCTGCTGAATATCTGTATCCTCTCAACCGATAAGGGAATCAAGGACCTCACAAAGGTTCGATTTTTCATTCTGTGTCCAGAGTGCGCCCTACAGCCTGAGAGCAGATTCAACAGGCACTTTTCAGGTCCTCAATATTGGCCAGGCGGGAGAGGCGGATGCTGATCAAGGAACGCGATGACCACGACTCCGACGTTCTAAGTTTACGGAGTCTGCTGGACTGTCAGATAACGGCCAAGCAACGGCTCCTCATCGAGCGCGAGATAAAGTGCATCGGCTCCGGCGCCCGTGGAGAAGACAGCTCTGCGTACTATATCGATTTTCGATCCAGAGATAGTCGAAACACCGCCATCATTCACGACCTACGTATTGAACACAGAGGCTTCGTTGCTCAGATTGACCATTTGTTAATCAATCGCCTCCTTGACGTCTATGTACTCGAGTCCAAGAACTACTACTACGGGGTCAAGATTACCCCTGAGGGTGAATTCCTGGTCTGGAACGGGAAAACGTATATAGCCATCGAATCCCCCATCGAGCAAAATAAACGCCACATCGATCTCCTGGATAGAGTGTTCCAGCAGCCCGGATTCTTGCCGACGAGACTGAGTGTCCCCATCCCTCCAAACTTCCTTAGCTATGTGATGGTGGCGCCCAATAGCCGTGTCGATCGCCCTGCGAAGGAGAAGTTCGATACCAGCATGGTGATCAAAGCGGATGGTCTCGGGGCAGCTATCGATAAGAGAATTGACGACACGTCCGCAGTGGTGGCTGTAGCTTCCCTCTCAAAGTTGGTTTCCCAGGAAACGCTGGAAACTTTCGCTCGGAGATTGGTTAGGCTTCACCGGCCATCGAAAATCGACTATGCGGCCAAGTTCGGTGTCACCGTTGCAAACGTACCTGGCCCAATACAGCAGCCGGCAGTTGGCGGAACAACGGATAAGGGGAACGGAAGCGACACCAAGAAAGAGCCTATCTGCGAAGCATGCGGTGGGACGGTGGATGGGAAAGTGGTGTATTACTGCCGTATCAACAGGGAGAAGTTTGGAGGAAAAGTACTCTGTCGATCCTGTCAGCAAACCCCAAATATCGAACCGATGGTCCAATCAAAATCCATCAAGCCAAATGAAAGTGGGCCCCCAACCGGAATTTCGGCCACGCAGAAAGGGGTGTGTGAGAAATGCGGTGTCGCGGTGGATGGGAAAGTGGTTTTCTTCTGCCGAATGAATAAAGGGAAGTATGACGGGAAAATATTATGTCGCGATTGTCAAAAGGCGTCATAAATGTCACCTCGTCCAGTTGGTTGAAAAACGGGGGCAGGTCACCGATCCTTGCCATAGTCCTTCCATCTCGGCCCAAATATATCTGCTGGATGGGAAAGGGGAATCAGGATGCCTCATTGATTCTCTTTGGAGTACTGCCATAGCGCCCGATCGATGGTCCTCATGGAATGGCCCGTTGAAGTCGACAGACTACGACCGTACTCGGTGTATTCCTGGAAGAAACGATCCGAAACGTATGCTGGATATTTCTTGATGCCAAGCGACCACAGGGCCCGAAAATCGAGGATGGGATAGGGGCGAGCATCGCAGAAGTGGAGGATCGTCGATGCCGTTGGCCAATCGACACCGTTAAGTGACCGAAGAACGGCTGTCTTGATCGGTTCGTGGTCGGCGGCGAGTGCGATACGCGTTGCTTCACGGACCATTCCCTCATCATTCTTCTCGCACTTTTTTCTGGACCGCTGGGTTTTCCATCTGCAGATCCTCAAGAACTGGTCCCGCGTTAGAAATCCTTGCTCCTTGGCGGGAGCGGCAACCCCGTTCTCGATCTCCGCATCGCCGCCAAACTCGAATCTGTGAGCCCAATCGGAGATTTCCGACTCAGGAAACTGGAGACGAAAGGTCATGATTCACCCCTTCATGTTCATCTGTGGAGTCGGAATCTGCTTCCCCGGATTTTGGTCAGTTTGACAATATGCGGCGATCCTTTTGCCCATGACGCAAGGCCGTTGCTAATGAGCCATGTTCCGATATGCCTGGAACGAATCTCGGGGCAGGTTCCCCAAAACGACTTCGAGAGGGTCGCCTTGACCGTCCCGGCGCCGGGGATGTCGATCTCAACATGCGTCCAGGCTTTATTGAAATATACATCCCTGTCCTGCTTCGAGATCCTCACGCCATATCCCGAGCCAGATCCTTTCGGCTTTCCGTTGTTCCAGGTGGTGACGTTCATAATCAACTCCTCATCCCTTTTTCTCCCCGGACATGGCGCTCCCAGAAAGTCCGGTAGGAGTCCCGGGTTTCCGTGACGTAAGGCTTGCGCAGGGCGATGAGCTCCTCGGGCGTCTTGTCTTCCAAACCGATGCCGCGCCCTTGTGCCTTACTGAAATACTGGTTATCAGCGACATTGCAGAACGCGCATGCCGTGACGATGAAGCGCGGGTCGTCCCGGAGGGGATGCCCCTTGGGGAGAAGATGCTCTTCCGAGAGGGAGAGCCAGGAGGAGAAAGATTCGCGGCCGTCCAAGCCGCAATAGACGCATTTCCATCCGTCCCTTCGGTGGGTTCGAAGGGCATACCCGCGCAGCGAGTCTGTATATTGCGGCATCGGCACCCCCCGTGGACTTTATCACTCCATCTACCTTCTTTCTGTCAGACGTCATTGACTCGGAAGGAAGGGTATTTGTCGTCACAATAGGATGAGCGTCAACATTGCCCGGACATGTCCCACGGTAAAAGAACCCCGAACGGACTGCAATCCCCGTGCAAAAAGAAATCGTTCGGATGCGCACCCCGAAGGTCTATTGCTGGAACCCATCTTAACGGAACGCGTTCCAGATCTCGATCCGAAGCTTGTGTCCAACCTGTGAGCGGTTATTGTGCTACCAGTGAAACCGGTTGATGACAAATCTCGCAGATTGGCATACGCTCTGACCTGCCCCCCGGACTGCGATTCGGAAGGCCGGGACCATCGATATGTCAATGCGAGACAATTTCAAGAAAAAAACTATCTCAAACATTGCACGCCGAGTTTCCTATCTATGTTCAAATCCGGATTGTAGGCGGCAAACAGTCGGACCGCAGGCCGGGGGTGAAAGCTCAATAAATATTGGTGTGGCTGCGCATATTTCAGCGGCTTCCGTCGGCGGGCCACGATATGCCCCCTCTCTGAGCACAGATGAACGCCGGAATGAATCGAACGGTATCTGGCTCTGTCAAACCTGCTCAAAATTGATAGACTCCGATGACAGGCACTATACAATCGATTTGCTACGCGAGTGGAAAAGCACGGCAGAAGAAAGAGCTTTTGTCGCGATTGCCAGCGCCCCGGACAATCTGGCTCGCACTGCCAAGATTATCGTCGAACTCGATGAAACCGACCGGACACTGATCAAAGGGCTGGGGCTACCGAAGAACGACGATATTGATATCGTGACATCGCGTATGCTCACCGCCGCCAAGGCAGACGTTGACGCCTTTAAGGGGGTGCGTGAATGGCCGCGACATTCCATCTCTTTAAACTTGCGGACACAGAACAGTAGCGGTGTCCACGCAGTAAGCGTTGCAGGTATGGCCGCCGCGATCGCAAATGCCACTGATATCTCCATCGTCGCCGCACCGGGCACCGGAAAAACCACGACTCTAGTTCAGGTGGCAGACACCATTTTATGTTCTGATGCGGCTATCGCTGTTTTCGTGCCACTCGCAGAATGGTCATCGTGTACCGATCGCATTTTTCATTCACTTGTGCGCCGGAATGCATTTCAGGGTTTTCGCGAGCAGCACTTCAGTTTGCTTGCCTATCATGGCCGGCTGGTGCTGCTGCTCGATGGGTGGAACGAACTCGATCTCGATTCGCGAAAACGCGCAATTCACGAACTCAACGCCTTGCGACGCGACTATCCGCTGCTCTGCATGGTGGTGAGTACGCGGCGACAGGCACAAGATGTCCCTATCTCTGGTCCAACCATTGAGATCGAAGCGCTCTCTGAGGAACAGCAACTGGAGATCGCACGGGCTATTCGCGCCAAGGACGGGGAAGCGCTGGTAGATCGTGCATGGCGCACGCCGGGCGTGCGCGAGCTGATTTCCATTCCTCTCTATCTCAACGCGCTGCTCACCTCTGCACCGAGTGGCGCGATGCCGACCACCAAGGAGGAGGTGCTCCGGCTCTTTGTGACCGAACATGAGTCCTCGCCCGGTAAAGCCGACATGCTAGGACGGGAACTCCTTGGCTTCCACCGGTACATTCTCGTAGCGCTGGCTGTTGAGGCGACAAGAGCAACCCATACTACCATTGGTGACTACAAGGCCCGCGCGGTTATCAGCCAGGCCGGAGATCGGTTGGTAGCAGAGGGACAAATCTCGACACGGCTGGAACCCACTAATGTTATCGACGTGCTAGTGAGTCATCACATGCTTATTCGTTTCGCCGCAAATAGCGGCGTGTCCTTTCAACACCAGCAGTTTCAGGAATGGCATGCATCATTCGAAGTCGAGCGGCTAATGCGCGCCTCGGCAGAAGGCGACGTAGAAGCCGACAAAATGTTGGCCTTCGACGTTCTCGACATGCCTGCCTGGGAAGAATCGATTCTATTTACCTGCGACCGACTGTCGCGTGCGGACCGTGCAGGTGCAAGAGCTGTTGCCGCAGCGGTCCTGCGTACGCTTTCAATTGATCCAATGCTCGCAGCCGAGATGATCTATCGCTCGGCCCCGGAAGTGTGGGATCTCGTTAAGCGCAAGGTCGACGGCTTTGTCGGGCACTGGCATAAGCCAGGCACTGTAGATCGCGCGGTCCGATTCATGATCACCACCGGCCGAGCGGAATTTGCATCACAGATTTGGCCGTTGGTAACAGACCCTGATATGCAGGTGCATTTGAAAGCACTTCGGGCCGCACACCGTTTTAGGCCGAGCGTGCTTGGCCCGAACGTACAGGCGCAAATCGCGGGGCTTCCGGAGCAAGTCCGTGAGCACCTTATTGCAGAAATTGCTAGCAATGGCGACATCGAAGGAATTGAGTTTGCGACAACCCTTGCCAAGGCGGACCCAAGCACGACGGTGCAGTTTGCCGTGATCGAGGCACTGCAGTTCAGACGCGCTCATCGCTTCGTGACCGACATTCTGAAGACGGCATCGGACAGGGTATGGTGCTTGTTGGCGCGTAAAGGTTACGCGGATGACATACCCGATCCGGAGTCAGCGGCGCGGTTGCGGCGCGAGCGGCAATCATGTATTGAAGGCGAAGGTAATGCGTTGACCAAGTTAGATCTCCTCATGGAGGGGGAAGCCAAGGACTTGGCTATTGCCGGCCAGATCGCAGCCCTGATCGCGTCAGAGGATTTTTCTGTTAAAGACAGTCGGGCGCCAAGGATTATGAAGGGGGCATTCGAGCGCTATCCAAAAGAGACTGGCGAAGCCTTGCTTATTCGCATTCAGGCGGGCCGTGATCTTCCATATCAAAGTGAAGAGCTATTGAAGGATGTTGCCGCTGTGGACGAAGGCGCCATTCCCAAAATGGTCATCGATTGCGCGCGCGACAATCTCGTGGCAAACACAGCCGCTGTCATGGTTGGGCCGAAGACTGTTGGCATTCTGATAGATGGGTTTCTTGCGCTTGACAAGAAGATTCAAGAAATGACTAGGCCTATCGATGAGGTGACTCGCGATGAATATTATCGCCTGAGGGATCGGATATCGATCAGTAGAACTGAAGCGTTCCTGACAGCGCTCCTGGACCGTAGCGATACCAAAGATCCGCACTGCATAAGTGTCTTGGCAGACCTTCTCGCTCGCCATGGGAAGGGAGTGGAAAAAGGTCGCCTGCAGGCGGAACCCGCCCTGATTGAGCCCATCGTCAGCGTGGTCAAAATCTGGGTTGAGGTACTGTTGGCATCACCACAGGCGAATCGTCATCAGTTCGTCGAAGTGGTCCGCGCCATCGAAAGGCTTCCAAGACCTGAATTCGTGGAGCGCCTTCACCGCCTTCTTGAAGAAGACCTCTCGCGTTGGCAGAGCGCGCGCCGAGAGTATTTTGCGCGCTCGGCACGCGGGTCGATGCCGCAGGATGTGACGATGTCATACACGCTTCAGTACCGTCGGGCCTTTGCCGCCATTGGCAACGCGCAAGTTTTTGGACTAATGGGGGAGTACCTTGCGAACCCGCACTTCGGGATCGATGCTGCATACGTCCTGCACGATATCTGGAAAAAGCAGCAACAAGCGTCGGAGGAACTGTGGTTCCGCTTCGGGCCGGACTTCTCTACAGCGAAGATACGGCGCAAGCAATTGGAGGAGAATGGATACTGTGACACCTCGCCTCATGCCGAAGCCATCTTCGCAGTGATTAATTGGATGACACGGCCGGGCAGTGCTGAACCGCATCAGCGCCACGCCTTGCGGCTCGCCAAGATCGCGTTGAGTATGCCGCATGGTGATAAAGGATTCGTTATTGACGCGCTGCTGTCATTGCCCCAGCCGACCCTGGAAAAGGGTGACCTTTTGGAGTCACTCGTACTCTCAGGATATATGATCAGCACCGAAATGGTGCTCGATGGATTGAGAGAGTTGTTGGAGGCCTCAAAGCAGAAACCCTGGCTGCTGGACGAGGTGCATAATGGGATCGAAAACTGGCTCGCACTTTTGCCATTTTCAGATCGTCCCGCAGCAGTCCATGAAGGATTAGCGCTTATTGATATGCGCTTCCGGGCGCCGTGGCGATTGCGGGGGCTATTATCGGCATTGGACAATGCACCGGACTCGCAGGCTGAGAAGTCGCTTGAAGAGCTGGCAGAAAACGACCCGCGGTTTTATGCCGAGGATGCGTGGCTGAAAGCAGTTGTCGCTCGGGGCACGTTGTCGTCGGCCGCAATGCTCCTAGGTCTCATTTGTGATGGCAAGCTGGCCGGGAACAAGGGAGAGATCGATCATTGGAGGCTTGCGGGCGACCTTGCAGGTGTGATCCGTGAACATTCAGAAATGCGAAGTGAACTGATTCGCCGCTATGAATGCCTGCCGGCTGGGGAGAATAGGACAATCATCGAGGGCGCGATTGCGGAGCTTGCCGACCCCGAGTGTATGTTGGCCCTGGTTCGAGGATATGCCCGTGACAAACGGCCTTTTGACGGCTCACTACACCGTTTGGTCGAGAACTTGGCGCTTGGTAAGAAACCGCTAGCCGACTGGGGCGCAAATGTGTACAGCTTGTACGGCGTCGACGTCGCTGCCCTCCGTAAGGAGCTTCATGGATTCCTTTACGGCGGGCCAGCGGAATTGAGGGTGGCCGAGGCATGTCTCGTTGCGATCGACGAACTCCGTGACGAACATGGGCGCGTCGATTCCGAACCGCGTCATCCTAATATCGGATCTGGCCACCCTTGGCCGCTGGCGGCAGGAGTACAATATGATTCGACGCCACAGCTCGCTGAATGACGTGACACCGGCCGAGTTTGCCGGGCGGTTCGAGGAGTAAAAATCAGGCGAAAATCTCCGCGTGTAGTTGGTCATCTTTCGGGGGGCAGGTCATACAGATTCCTGAAATTATAAAATTTTGCGTCGACCTCGGAAGGGGTCTTATTTTATCGTAGTCAACTTCAGCCGGGGGCCTACCCCCCCCCTGGGTTTCCCGACGGATCGAGGCGCGATCGATACGATTGGGTGAGGGTCAATCCTTCCAGAAGTTCTTGAATCTATCCGGCGACAGTTCCGTGTACCGCACCGTATGCTGAATGTTTTTGTGCCCCATGTACGCCTGGATTGCTCGGGTGTCCTGGCCCTTTGAGGCGAGGTAGTAACCCGTAGCGTGTCGGAGCATGTGGGGATGGACGGGGAACCCAACCTCTGCCAGCTCGCCAGCCCGTGCGACGATCTTCCTGGCCGTGGCTGCTGTCATTGGTCCTCCGCGCTCGGTGGAGAAGACGTAAGGGGAGTCAGGGTATTCCCGGAACAGTTTCCGGAGGGCCCGGATTTCGGGCCCCCGGAGTGGGTGGACGGAGGGTGTCCCGCTTTTGAGACGGTTGACGTGGAGAAGGCCCTGATCGAGGTCGACCTGATCCCGGCGCCATGCGATCATCTCCGACACTCGCCCCGCGTGTCGGTAGGTTAGAAGGATGAGGGTGGCATCCCGGTGACCATGCCGGCCGGCGTTCTTCGCCGCGGTGATCATAGAGTCGACCTCGGCGGGGGAGAGGTACTCCCGGGAGCGGCGCTCCCTGTTGGGTGTCCTCATCGGGGGCGACTTTCCTATTTTCGATGGTTGGGGGAGCTTGATGACCCGGCCCATTTCCCGTGTCCCTCCTGTAGTGGGCTGGGCATACTTTACCATAAAAGGTTATTAATGGGAAAGTATATGTATCGGGGCGACGGATCTTTCCCCTCTCCTGATCGCTGGTCCTGGGGATGCATACGGCCTTTTGGAGGCAGAGCGCCAGTTCCCCGCCGTCTTCAAGCGGGTTCCTCATTCGGGCCGGACTCATGACCAGGGGGCTGGATATCATCGGTGGTGGTCGAAGCCGCTCCTAGCTCCAGGTCGATGGTCTTGGGCGCCGGCGGAGGATCGTTCAGGAAGACGCTCAGGTCCACATTGATGAACGTGCGTGGGGGCGGCGCGCTATCCTGACGCACGGGATACCGCCTGTCGGCGTACAACTTCGCGACACCGATGGCATCGGAGCCTTTGATCTTCTTCATTTTCACGCCACGGTCCAGAAAGTTATCGACCAATTTCCCGAGTTTCTCATCTCTCGCCACGGACACAAGGCCCGAAGTCAATTCTCCTTGCTCCCGTAGTCGGGTCATCGCCTTTTGTGCGGTCGTGGGGCTAATGCCCATGAACTCAGCCGCTTTCCTCACCGAAAATCCTTTTGCCATCAAGGCCTTGATTGCAGTATCGGACGCCATTTGGATCGGGTTTCTCTTCCGAGGCCCGAGTTTCCGGGATTGTGCCTGACCTGTTACACCTTCTTCCTTCTTCACGGGGTACCTCCTTCCTCGTTCTGGTGTTGTCCATCAGGGTGCGACAGTCCGTGTCGCACATCCCCGTCCTGTGCCAGCGGTGCGGGCACCTGTGGTCTCCTGCACGTCTCCAGGGGATCCGCTTGCATAGCGCAGCCTGCGGCGGCGCATGGGTCGGGATCGTCGATGGCGCGAACCTCGGGGACGTCACCACCCCTGTCACAACTTTTGTCACAACCCTGTTGTGACAGTAAATTCGCTTTTGTTTTCATATAGTTAATGCCTCTTTTTTGTCTCTTAAGAGGGGGAGGTGGTATTTTCCCCCCTGTACCCTTATAAATATCGGAAAAGCTAACCTAACCATTTGTAACATAAAAGAAAAAACTGTCACGAAGAAGTTGTGACACTTCTTGTGACACCCTCGGGTTGCAGGAAAAACATTCCCGACTCCTTGTCAAACCCGACCTCCTTCTCTTTCATTAAGTTGTCAAGAGCCGTGGTGTAAAACCATATACCCGTCTGATTGACGTGGAGGGCTCGTTTCAGTTCACGGTTTCCAACCTTGCCCTTTGCCCGCAGAGTGCGCCGGATCTTCTCCTCCAGTTTCGCCACAACGTTGTCCGCGTCGATGGGATCATGGAGTTGGCGAACGTGGTGCTGGTGATCGCACAATGTGATGACCTTCTGCATTGTTTCCACGTCGACCTTATCCTTCAGGTCGTTCACGGCCAACAGAGACGCGAAGCGCAAGGCGTAGGTGTCCAACCGCTTACCGTGGATCGTTGGGGGGCGGCCCATGTACCAGTCGTGATATAACTCCCGCGCCTCAAGTTCTATATCCAGAACGGGGTGCTTCTCGGCATGGTCGAGTACCGCCGATAGTTTTGATCTGGCCAAACGTTTGGACTCTTCCGGTATCGTCCGCGGACAGGAGAATCTCCGCTGGCCTTTCCCCGTGACCAGCCACAACCGGTTATTGAACCCGATGTCGGTAAATGCGGGGCTCCACGTTCGCTCATATGTCGCAATGGTGGAGGCGGCGAGGATGGCCAGGTGTGCGTTTTTTAGGAGAACCCAATTCTTCTTCGTACGAGACTCGTAATAGTTGCTTTCGAACAAGGTGTTCACGCACGGGAGAAGGACCGACGATTCGATCTTACACTTCCCGACGAACGCCATAAATTCGTCGAACGCCAACAGGAGTTTTTTGTTGCTTCCCTCAAGCCGTGTTTGTAACCCCTCAGCCGACCCGACGCCCCAGCACGTGAGGAAATCTGCGATCGACTCAACAAAGAAGGAGACCACCTTTGAGATCGCGGTTGACTTGCGGTCGTCCGCCGAATTTGCGAGGAGCAAGGTGTACAGGCGGGGCTGTGGCCGAAGTTCAGAATCAATCGTCAGGGAGCCGGACAGATAGCTTCCAAGACACGTCAGGTAGGACATGTAGAAAAACTGTTTCGGTGCCTCCATGTAAGAGCTGTACAGGTGCGCAAACGCTCCCGCGGCTCCCGTCATTATTTCCGCGGGGAAGTCACGGACGTTGGGACCCTGTACCTCTGCTGGAGGGGCGGCGACCTCCACGGTAGGCGTTCTCGCCCCCCTTCGCGCCTCATACGCGAACGCGATGGGGCTCCACTTCCCGAGGGTCTTTATTTCCGCGCATTGTCCAGCGGGACAGAGTTCCGCACAGGGAGGCGGGGAGCCGTGAAGGGATGCGGTTTGCTTCTCGGTTTCGCGCGAGTTGAAGTCGTCCAGGTGAGAGAATATTTCCCGGACGGCCCGCTCCGGGCCTCCGTCGAAAGCGCGGTACAGGTTCATGACGCGGATCCGCGCCAGGTGTTCGCCGGGTTTATTCTCGGGAAGGAGGCGACCCGCCTCGATTGCATTTCGCCGCAAACCGTCAAGCTCCGGGCATCGCTCGAAGACGACCCCGATGAGATCGAGGGAGAGGAGCGTTCCCGTGGAAGGTTTCTTCGTCGGGGGTTGTTGTACCTCGCTCTCCACCGGGAGGAGTGCCACGAAGTCCGAAAGACTAAATTCCCGTTCGGGATGCCAGTCCTCGCGGGTAAGTGTAACGGGCCTCGGCGGGTTATAGATCGGCTTACGGTTGACCGTATTGATGAGCCTAAGAATTTGAGGAATGCCGCAAGCCACTGGGTCCGCTCGAAACGTGAACACCAAGGATTTTATGATCGCCTTGACGCGATGGAAGTCCTCGCGTCCTGCGGGTTCGGCGAGGAACCAGTGCACTTGAAGGCCCCCACCCGAGGGGATGATCGCGGACGGTTGAAGCGGAAACGCCGAGAGCATTTTCCGGGCCTCGGCTTCCGTTATTCCTGTCTTAAAATCAATATCAATGCGGAGTGCCGGAACCGCGACGGCGTGATCCTCGTCGAATCCGCCATTGAGGGCGGAGGTGTTAAAGTAGATGTTGTATTTCCCGGCGAGCTTTTCGGCGTCGGCGAGTAACGCCTCAATGTCTGTGTATGCTTTTTGGTGGACAACCTTGGAGGGTGCCTTTTCGACGATATGCAAGGCACGAAGTTCTATGTTGCTCCCGTCGCACTCCCGGAAGTATCGTTCGAGAAATTCCCGGCCGCCTACCAGATCCGCCGTCATCGGAGCGCCCGTCTCGGCAAGGGGCGCCGCCGTACATACCTGGTCCAGCGTTCCCGTTTGTCTACGTATCGCGGAGGTAGAGGCTTGACGCGCATCCGCTCGATCGGAATGACGGCCCTGACCCCGTGGGGTTCGCGGGAAGGGGAGGGAGTCATCCGCGCGGGAACACTTTTGCGTTTTGTAAAAATGCGTACACGTCCCGGAGGTCGTAGCGCACGGCTTTCCCGAGTTTCATGTACGGGATGCCCGTCCCGTAGTACCGCTGTTTCCTCAGAGTTGAAAGGGACAACCCGCTGATATTCGAAACGATTTGTTCTTTGACGCTCTGAACCTTCCCTGTGTCGTCCACCGTTTCCCCCTTTGTCACGTCTTACCTAATAGGGGAGGTAAAAATATGGGGGGGTGCTTATTCTACGGGTGTTGGGTCCTGAAAGTGCGGTGGGGGAGAAGGGGTGAGTCTTACTCCTGTTCGTCCTCCTTAGATTGAAGTTCTCGGCTTTTCTTAGTGAGCCATTCGGCGTGGATGTGCTTCTGTTCCATCATTTCTGGTTCCTTTACCTGGTGAAGATATATATCTTCCGGAATTCCAATTTTTTCTTTGGCATCGGGGCAAAGTTCCTTGCAAGGCCCCCCTCTATCGGGATGCTCTTTGCAGGATGCGCATTCGCGAAGGTTCCAATGTTTCAGTTTGTACTTCTCGCGGTCGTACGGAAAACCCTCGATGATCTTATGTGCCTTATAGAAACTCATTTTTACCGCTCCGACCGTCATCTCCATAATTCGGGCGATTGCGGCGTAACCCTTCTTCTCTCGGCGCAGTTTCCATATCCTAAGAGGTTGCCATGCCTCGTCCCGAGTTCGCGTCGTGTCCAGTTCCCACCGGGAGTAGTTTTTTCCCCACTCCGAGTCCCTGGTATTTTCTCGGTGGTACTTAACGCGGTCGAAAAATACCCCGAATTCTTTCAGCAGTTCCGATTTCTTCTTCCTGAGGTCCACGACAAGGAGACGTTCATGCGGAAGCAATCCTGAGAGGGGGAAAGGGACGAGTTTCCTCTTGAACCACGGAGATACCCCCCCTGATGTTATAGATTCATACCGCCGTTGTTGTTTTTCCCTTTGTTCCAACTCAAAGACAGAAATACTCGCCTGCTCGGTAGATCCCTCGCGATTCTCATCATCTTGGACGGTCTGCGGAATACCAAGGCTAGGGGGCAAACGGCGGAGCAGGGCCTCCTCGTGATTGTGGACAACATGCCGGATACCACAGGCAGAGAACATACCTCGAAGCGCGGTTTCACGCCTTTCCTTCGGGACGTTCTCGATGTCCTTCATGGGATCAAGGAGGTCCAGCGATTCCTCCGGGGTGAGGACTTCTCGACGACCGTCTGCCGAAAGCATGGAAACATCGAATGGAGGATTGAGGATCCCGAAACCCTCCTCCAAACATTTATGGAACCAGACGTGTGTATAGGCAACCGGTTCGAAGAACTCCTTAAACATATCCTCAAGGGGAATCTCTTTCCCGAACCGGTCCACAGCAGGAATATTTGGAGCACGACCTTCCCGAACCGCTGATCTCCACTCACTGTAGGCGCAAAGGATACGGTCCCTGTTCTCCTCGACGAATTTCCTATACCCAGAATTTTCCTTCAGGAAAGCAAATCGGAGGGACGCCAACTCAACATCGTCATGCTTCGGGGAGCGGGGTTTTGACATCATCATCAACCACCTCCTGCCGGTGGTTCCTGCGAGTGATCCAGGGGGTGGCGGCAGGAGCACCACTTGTCGCCTTCCGGCTATCTCCCGGCAGTTGGTTACTCGAAAAGGTCCGCATGCGTACCCGTCCGCTCAAAGATGATGACGTCGGGTTCGCGCTTGTAGACGAGGAGCCAGTCCGGTTCGACGTGGCACTCACGCCGCCCGGAGAATTCACCTTTCAATGCGTGGTCCCTGAGTCTTGGATCAAGCGGCACTTCCTGAACCAGCGCCCGCATAACCGCCTGAAGTTTTGAAACGTCTTTCCCTCGCCTTGCGGCAAGCCTGAATTCCTTCTCAAAGCGCCCCGTGGTCCGGAATGCCAGCATCAGGCGCCCATCTTCTTAAAGAAGTCGTCGAGACTCGGGTATTCATGCAGGTCTTCGCCCCGGTCGGTCTTCTCGAATGTCTGGCGCGTCACTGCGTTCGGAATCTCCACGGGGAAGGGGAGTCCCTTGCGGAGCCGGACCTGTGAGTAAAAAAGATTGATCGCCTCGGAACTTGAGATTCCGAGTTTGCGAAATACCCGCTCTGCGTCCGCCTTGAGCCCCGGCTCCGTGCGTGCCCTGATCGTCGCCGTCTTCATGCCTCCACCTCCCCGCGTTTCTTGACTGACAGTGTACCCCGTCCGGGGAACAAGTTCAAGACGTTCCGCCTCCTGTCTTTGTTTCTTTGGCCTTCTTCGCATCCTGTTCCGTTGCCGCGATGATCCGCCCAGCGACGTTAGCGGCCTTTTTAAGAGTTTCATCCCGAAGGTGCGCGTATCGTTGCGTCATCGTCGGGGACTTGTGGGTCAGGAGCCGCTGGAGCGTGTAGAGGTCCACTTCGCCGGACGATGCGAGCATGGACGCGAAGGTATGCCTTAACCCGTGCATCGGCCGGAAGCTTGCGGGAAGTCCCGCCGCCGTCCGGATCGCGCGGAAGCTCTTTGCCGCGTCCGTCCGTGGCCTATCTTCCTTCCGGTTCTTGATTTTGCGTCCGGGGAATACATACGCTGAGCCATCCCGCCGGGGTCGGTTCTTCAACAGTTCTCGCGCTTCGTCGGGAAGCGGGATCGTTTGATCCGTCCCGCCCTTCGGTTCTCGTAGTGTGATAAAGCCCCGTTGAAAGTCGAGGTCATCCCATTTCAACGCGAGGATTTCTCCGCGCCGCATCCCGGTAAACATTGCGAGGAGCATCATTTCCCGCGCGTCCTGATCCAGCAGCGTTTTATTGCCGTCCTTGTCCGTTACGGTCCCGTCGCGGAGGATGCCCAGGAGCCGCGCCATTTGCTCCGCGTTCAAGTCCTCCGTCCGGAGGTTATTCACGTGGGGGAGCGTGACGCGGAAGCGGAGGGGATCGCATAGCCGCTTGTTCGCGGCGAAGTTCGACAGCCGGCGGAGGAGTTCGAGGATGTTCTTTACCGTCCCCGGCGCCTTCTTCTTCGCGATGGACAGCCGGAGCCGGTCAACGTCAAGGGGGACTATCTCCCGAGGCTCCCGGTCGCCGAAGGCGGGGGAGAGGTATTTCGTGAAGTTCGTTTCATCGGTTGCGCTTCGCTTCATGCCCGGCCGTCCGGCCTTGTATTCCGTCCAGAGCTTCGAGAAGGTCCACCGCACCGCCTCGGCCTGTGCTTCTGCCCGCTTCGCCTCGCGTCGATCCTCGTTTGGGAGTTCATTTCCTCTGCTGCGCTCCCCTCGTATCCCGCTCGCCTTCGACGGCGTCATCCGAACCTTGTCGAATTGTCTCCCCACCTTCTCGAAGTGCTGCCGGTGGTCCGGTGTTCGATACCGGATGTAATAGGTGCGCTCTAATTTTCCGTCGGGGCTTCGTGCAGCGCTTTCGAGGTAGAGAACGCCAGGGTAATCGGTCGGGTGAAATTGCGCTTGCGGAAGGTCCAGCTTCTTCTTTGGCATCGCCCCCCCCCTACATTGGGATAAGGTGTGTGATAATCCTCGCCGGGACCTCAGGGTTCAAATCCGGGATTTTCGGGGCCACCTTGAGTCCTTTAGGTTCTTGCCCGAAAATCTCTTTATCACACCCTTTATCACACTATAAGGGAAAAAACAGGCAAATCAAGGAAAAACTATGACAGCCTGAAAATAAAGGGAAATACATGATTCGGTTGAAGATATTTGATTTATAAGGGGAAGGGAAAAAGGGGCGAATTCACTCTCATAACCCGAAGGTCCCAGGTTCAAATCCTGGCCCCGCTACCAAATCAATTAAAGGGGTTACGGCCCAAAGCCGTGACCCCTTTTCTCTTTGGTTCCTCTGTGGCATCTTTTCCTGCGATCCAAGGGAGAGAAGAGCACCATTTCATTTAAAATACGCGTTATGCTAGCTGGGTCGAAGGACCCAGTGGGGTAAAATGAGTGTAGTAGGGGGGGCGCGATGAAGCTCTCGGTGGAAGTGACGGGCATCGAGGAACAGCAACTCTCCGAAGCTGCCCGGCGACTGAACGTTCCAGAGGAGGATTTGGCGCTTGCGGCCGTGAGGGATCTGCTCGCACAACGCGAAGCGGATTTTGATCGGGCGGCAGCCCACGTCCTCGCAAAGAATCGCGAACTGTACCGTCGCCTTTCGTAGTGCGATACCTCACGTTCGCTGAAGTTCTGGAACTTCATCGGCGTGTGGTAGCGGAAACTGGCGGCGCCACGGCTCTTCGTGATTTAGGCGCATTGGAATCTGCCACCGCGCAACCTCGGGCCTCCTTTGGCGGAAATGACCTTTATCCGTCCCTTGAAGAAAAAGCCGCAGCACTCGCCTTCTCTCTGATTCAAAATCATCCGTTCGTCGACGGCAATAAACGAGCTGGTCATGCGGCGCTTGAAACGTTTCTTGTTTTAAACGAGAAGGAGTTAAACGCCGATGCCGACGAGAGCGAACGGATCATATTGGCCGTCGCCTCCGGAACGTGTGGTCGAGATGGGCTTCTCGAATGGATTCGTTCCCATATGGTGTCATTGAAGAGATGATTTTGTAGATGTCGGAATTGCAGCACCCCCCCCCATGTGTGACAATTCATAAGTAAGTCACGACAGCGATTGTCGCCCACCCGTCCTATTATCGGTCTATCCCGCTCCGCCGATCTATTCACTTCTGCGTAAGGTAAGCCGGAGCGAACTGTAGCGAGCGGCCTAACGAAGAATTGTCTGATTTGAACTTCCGCCGTTTTCAATTAAGATGACCGAATGCGGGTTGAAGAGGAAATCAGATATTGGATCGACCTCGCAAGATACGATCTCGGTGTCGCCGGGAGTCTTCTGAAGGTGAGGAAATGGCACAGGCGGCTGTCCGCAGAAATCAGGAGTTAGAAAAAGTCCTGGGCTTGATCCGGGAAGCGGTGCGACGGCTTGACCTCAACGGGATCCGCGTCGCCCGGGCCATCCTCTTCGGCTCCTTCGCTCAAGGCCGAATGCGGGAGTGGAGCGATATCGACGTGGCGTTGATCTCACGGGATTATCGTCCGACGGATTTCCGTCAGAGAGTCAGGATCGGCCTGATCTGCCAGGATGTGGACGTCCGGATGGAAACGGTCGTGTATCGCCCGGAGGATTTTCGCAAGGGGGAACCTCTCGCCCGAGAGATCGAACGCACGGGGATCGAGCTCCGCTTCTGATTCGCGGCTACCATCCTCGACGATCATCGAGGATGTCACCGTATAATGTCGAAAATCGTTCTTTTCCCTGTCGTCCAGCGTCTAGCCCAATGGAGTCCAGTGGCGGTCTTAATCCCCGAGGACATCAGTGCGACCGCGGTTCCCCACGGGGAACGGAAATTCCATTCTTTTCTGAAAATCCTCTTCGAAGCCCGCCCCGACGTCAGCGGAGAATCT